>Ga0302202_10000250_pt1 | contig 69019 bp, 61 predicted proteins | sample II_Bog_N3_3_FD_194579 | JGI IMG/M metagenome (GOLD analysis project Ga0302202, IMG submission 194579) | Peat permafrost microbial communities from Stordalen Mire near Abisko, Sweden - II_Bog_N3_3 | ecosystem: Environmental > Terrestrial > Soil > Wetlands > Peat | place: Sweden: Abisko... | reverse complement strand
GTTTCGGTGATATTCTTTCTCATGGCTGGTCTCCTTTGCACTTCGAGTGCGTTCCTCAACGGGAGCATATCGCATCCCGCCGGGAGACCGGCCTTCTCATTCCATCTAAAGCCTTTGGCTACCGATGCGTTGCGGCACGGCTCAAGCCGATGCCCTGATACAAAGGCAGCCGCCGGGCTCCCACTCTCCATGTCGCACACACATTCGGCGTCCGCGCAAACTGGAGCATCCCCGGGCTCGGTCTCGCCCGCCGCTTGCTATCCTAGCGATTCGGTGCACGATGCCGCTGACGATCAAACCTAAACAGGATTGCCGCTGGGACCTGGTGGCGCTGGGCGAAGTGATGCTGCGCTTCGATCCGGGCGACAAGCGGGTGGCCACGGCCCGCAGTTTCGACGTTTACGAAGGCGGCGGCGAATACAACGTCGCGCGCGGCCTCAAGCGCTGCTTCGGTCTCGATACGGCGATCGTCACCGCTTTCGCCGACAACCCGGTGGGGCGGCTGCTGCAGGATCTGATCTTTCAGGGCGGTGTCGACCAATCGCTGGTGCGCTGGGCGCCATTCGATGGCGTCGGCCGCGCCGTGCGCAACGGGCTGAACTTCACCGAGCGCGGATTCGGCGCGCGCGCGGCGCTGGGATGTTCCGACCGCGGCCACACGGCCGTTTCGCAGCTCCAGCCCGGCCAGATCGATTGGGACGCCATCTTCGGCCGGCACGGCGCCCGCTGGTTCCACACCGGCGGCATTTTTTGCGCCCTTTCCGAATCCACGCCCGCCGTGGCCATCGAGGCCATCGAGGCCGCGCGCCGCCACGGGGTGGTGGTGTCCTACGATCTCAACTATCGCGCCTCGCTCTGGCAAGCCATTGGCGGCATGCAGAAGGCGCAAGAGGTCAACCGGCGCATCGCGCCGCTGGTGGACGTGATGATCGGCAACGAAGAGGACTTTTCGGCGGCGCTCGGCTTCGCGGTTCCCGGAATCGACGAGAGCCTTACCGATTTCAAAGTGGCCTCGTTCCGGCAGATGATCGAGCAGGTGTTGCACGAGTTTCCCTTCGCCGTGGTCGCCACCACGCTGCGCAAGGCCGCCACCGCGACGCGCAACGACTGGGGCGCCATCTGTTACGCCGACGGCCAGTTTCACGAGGCCCGGCACCGGCCCGACCTGGAGATCTTCGACCGCGTGGGCGGCGGCGACTCGTTCGCCTCGGGATTGATCTATGGGTTCCTCACCGGCCAGCCGCCGCAGTGGGCCGTGGAGTGCGGCGCCGCCCATGGCGCGCTGGCGATGACCACGCCGGGCGATACTTCGATGGCCACCCTCGATGAAGTGCTGCGCCTGATGCGCGGCGGGGGCGCCCGCATCGCACGGTAAGGTGGGGCAGGTTTCAACCTGCCAACGCCCGCTCCCTATGGTCGCGGCTCCGATGCGCGCGCAGAGGCCGCGACCGAGTTGGCTTCCTGACAGGCGCTAAGCCGCGCCGGCCGGCTTGCGGCCACCGAACACCGCCAGCTCAAAGACCTTCAGATAGCAGTCGACGTCGGTGTAGCCGATCTCGCGCAACCACTGGCATTGCGCTTCGACCGGCGCCAGAATATTCGCCGCCTTGTCGGGACGGGCATAGTAGGTCTTCTCCACTTCGGCGCGGCTGCGATCGCGGTGGTGCCGCTCGAGGTGATCGAGGAAAAGGGCGTCATGCATCGACTCCACCCAGGGCGAGGCCGAAGCGACGTGCTCCAGATTGAGGAACAGTCCGCCGGGCGCGAGCAGCCCAAAAATCTCCCGATAGACTTCCCGCTTGCGGCCGTCCGGTTGATGATGAATGGAGTAACCCGACACGATGGCGTCAAAAGGGCCACGGGCATCCGCGGAGGCGATCCAGGATGCGGCTCCGTAGTCGGCGTTGGCGCAGCGCACGGCATAGCTCTGTCGCGCAAAGCGATTTCCGGCCGCCTCCAGCATCGGTTCGGAGAAGTCTACCAGCACGCCGCGCGCTTGCGGGAAGCGCTCGAAGATCGCGGCACCGAGCGCGCCGTCGCCGCAGCCGAGGTCGAGAAAATCCCGCACCGGCCGGCCACCCGCTTCGAGAAGGCGCAGCATCACGTCCAACTGTTCCTGAGCCAGGGGAATCGCGGCGCGAACTCCCTCCAGGTAGGCGCTGGCGACAGCGGATGTCTTCCAGACTTCGTCGGTGTGCGCGGGCATCTTCCCAGTTTAGCCCCGGCATTCGGTGCCGTGCCGCGGCCCGGCGGGCGCTCCGGGCCGCGGCCGCGGAGTTCAGGCCGACAGCGGCAACACCTGGCGGCGAATCACGCCGCTGAAATAGTCGCGTAGCGGGTAGAGCGGATATGGCTCCAGTTCCGCGAATGTCCGGCCCAGCTTCTGCTCGATCCGGTAGACCGCGTGAAAGAAGTTGCCGCGATCCATGTGCAGCCTCCGGCAGCACAGTTTCCAGTCCGCGCCCAACAGAAAATGAAAGCGGAATATCCGGTTCTCCTCCTCGTCCAATGCTCGGCGGCTGACGAGGCAAAAATCCGCCATATACTCTTCCGCCTTCCGGGAATAAACGCGCCGGCTGTTGCGGCCGCTGCAAAACTCCAGTGACACCGTGCCTATGTGGTCCGCCGACTGAGAGCACTCGCGAAACCGAGCCAAACAGGCCCTGAAGATCGCCCGTAAAGTGCAATTGCAGGGCACTTCCTTTCCAATCCGCACAAAACGCGTGCCATATCCATGGCAGTACGCGCACGATGCCTTAGCGACACCCACCGCGTTTGATCGGTTCCAACGCATCTTATAGAGAATGTCCTTTTCCCGGTGACGGCACCCACCAGACTTGGCCGCCCCGATTGTCCTAACCTGTTCACAATCTACGCCGGCAATAGAAAACGTCAAACAATTTCAAATAATATTTCATACTAAAACAATAGTTATTGGCGGTATTGTGTAGCGTTATCTCCAGTACTACCAGGTACTTATGCGGTATCCACACTTGCAGTGATTTGCAAGGTTTTATGTGATAATTCAAGCGCGAATTCAATGGTTTTAGTACTAGACTATTTCCGCGAGAAATAGGCCTGCGGCCCCTTATCTCCTATGCCCGGCTTCAGGCAACTCGAATCGCGCCTGGTATCGGCGCTGCGGGAAAGAATCCGCAGCGGTGAACTCACCGAGCGGGGCACCGCCCGGCTGACCGGTCTATCCCAACCTCACATCCATAACGTCCTGAAAGGGAAACGATCTCTGTCCGCGGATGCGGCCGATACCATTCTTCTGGCAGTGCACTTGGACACGGTGGATCTGTTCCGGTCCAGCGAGCTGGTCGCCGGCCTGGGCCGCCGGTCGGCAAGTTAGAATCAGGTGGGGATTGCGCTGTCCGCTCGCGGTCGGGCACTATAGTACTGGAGGACACAGCGTGCGGCGCCTGCGCTCATGGCCCAAAGACGACCGCTTGCAACGGCTGGCGCAGCGCATTCGATCACTGGCGGAAACCGACGAGCACCGCTTGCGCCGCGTCCATGAGGTGGAAGCCGCGCGGCGCGCCGCCGCCCGCGAGTTACACTCCGTCTGCGCGGACTTGGTGGCCGCCGTCAACGGCATGCTGGACGGCAGCGAGGTCTTGCTGGACCCCCCCGAGTATAGCGCCGCCTCCTACAGCGACGACTCACCCAACCTGGTGCAGATCAACGTCCACGGCCGGATCCTGCAGGTTATGTTCGCGGCCACGGCGGAGCTGGTTTCGACGGAGGACTTTCGGATTCCCTACATTCTCGAGGGTTCCGTCCGCGCCTTTAACCAGGAGATGTTGGACAAGGACCTGATCGAAGAGCAGCCGCTGTTCTACACCATGGAGCGAAATCGCAACATGTGGCGATACTTTGAGACCCGCACCTACCACTCCGGCCCCTTCGACCGCGACTACCTCATCTCGGTGATGGAACAGATTCTCTGAGGGCGACGACCGCTCAGCGATTGCGGAAATCCGCTTACCGCTTCTTCTTGTGATGGTGCGGCTTAGCCGGCGCGGGCGCGGCGGCGGCTCTCTCGCTATGGCCGGCTTCGGGTTGCAGGCGGAGCAGCACATGGTCATGGATCCAGTGCTCGTCCCACCACTCCCGCGGATTGACCTGGACGCCGTCCACCTGCATGCCGAAATGCACGTGAATGCCGCCGGCCAAGCCGGTCTCGCCCGCGATTCCGATTCGCTGACCCTTGTCGACCCAGTCGCCCACCTTGACGCCGATCTCGCTCAAGTGGCCATAGATCGATTGCACCCCGTATCCGTGATCCAGCACAATGCAATTGCCGAAAATGCCCAAATCCCGCGCCCACACCACGCGCCCGTTATTGGCGGCGAACACTGGCCCGTGCGCGACATCGGAAAGATCGAAGCCCAGGTGCACCTGCCGATCGACTTTCTGGCCGTGGTAAACATAGTCGCGCAAGTCGGCGAAGTTGGCCTCTTCCTTGCCCCAGTGCAGGAACGCGCCTACCCAGAGAATCTTCTCCTGGGTCTCGAGGCGCAGATCGGCAAGCTGCTGGTTGTTGGCGCGGCGCATCGTGCCGTTGATGAAAAGGAAGCGCGCCAGCAGGTCCTTGCCAGGCGCTAGGGTGCCGCTCGAATCCACCGAATGCACCAGCTTGTCCATCAGCGCGTCGGTCAAATCGAAATCGCGCGCGCGGAACTTCTTCGGCTTGATGGTGACGGTCACGGGGGCGGTGGCTTCCGCGCCGGCCGCATTGCGCGCGTAGACCACCGGCACAACGTCGCCGGTGAGATCCCAGGGATAGGCGATCATGCTGAACCGCTGCGCGGAGTGGTCTGGCATCGGGAAGCTGCGGAAACTGTACTTGCCGACGCGCACTCCGGCTTCGTTCCAGGAGCCGCCGGGAGTCAACATCACCAGTTCGGCGCCACCCTGGTTGATGTAGTGCCGTTCGCCATCGGCCGAAACGCGCGGCGGCTCGAGCACCACGGTGACGTCGAACGCCACGGAATCGGTGTGGCCGGCGAAATCGTTGGATACGGCTGCCACCACCAGTTGGGCCGGCCCGTCTTTCAGGTTCGCGGCCTGGCTCTTGCCCGCGTTGAAGGTCACCGTCAGCGGCGCTTCGTGTCTGCGCCATAGCAGGCGCGTGGCGGCGTTCTTGGACTCAAACACCGGATACTCGGTGCCTCCCTGCGCCACGTACCCGCGCACTTCGCGCACGCCATGCGGATTGGCAAGCCGGACCGTGACTGGAGTGCTTACACCGATGCTCGTCACCGCCGGGATTGCCTGGATCGCCGTATGGCCGGACAGCGCCACCAGCAACCCACCCGCAATGATCACAGCCGCCAGCACCGCCGCAAGAGCAATCTTCATTTTTTCACCCAGATGTCCAGCCAATCGAGGAACGTCTTATACCAGAATAGACTGTTGCGCGGCTTCAACACCCAATGTCCTTCATCGGGAAAAACCACCAGCTTGGAGGGCACCTTTTGCAACTGCAGCGCGGTGAACAGCTCCAGGCCCTGCGTTTCCGGCACGCGGAAATCCAGCTCGCCGTGGAAGACCAGCGTCGGCGTATGGAATTCCTTGACAAAGCTGGAGGGTGACCACTTCTGGTAATCCTCCGGCTTGTCCCATGGCGTGCCGCCGTTTTCCCAGAGCGGAAACCACAGCTCTTCGGTGGCGCCGAATTCGCTGGTCAGATCGTAGACGCCATCGTGACTAATCAGCGCCTTGAACCGCTGCGTGTGGCCCAGTATCCAGTCGATCATGTAGCCGCCGTACGACCCTCCGGCCGCGGTCATGCGGCTGCCATCGGCGTACGGGATGTTGGCCACCACGTGGTCGGTGACCGCCATGATGTCGTCGAACACCTTGCCGCCCCAGTCGCCATTGATTTCGTCGATGAACTTCTGTCCGTAGCCCGTGGAGCCGCGCGGGTTCGGTTCCACCACCACGTAACCGGCGGCGGCGAACACCTGTGCGTTCCAGCGGTAGGTCCAGCTATGTCCCCAGTTGCCTTGCGGGCCGCCGTGAATCAGCATGATGACGGGATACTTGCGGCCAGGGTCAAAGCCATAGGGCTTGATGAGGAAGCTATGAATGTGCGCGCCATCGGGCGCATCCACCCAGAATTCTTCGAGCGGCGTGAGCTGGTGCGAGTTCAACACAGCGTCGTTCAAATGGGTGAGCGCCGAAGGAGCGCCCCCGGAGGAAGCGGCGCGATAGATCTCGACCGGCGATTCTCCGGTCTGCTGCGTATAGACCATGGTCTTGCCGTCGCGCGCCAGCATCATGTCGTCGAGTTCGCTGTCGCCGGCCGCGGCGGTATGCATCTCGCCGCCCTTCGCCGAGATCCATTGGATGCCCTGCCGCCCGCGGTCGCCGGTGGTGAAGAACAGGCTGCTCGAATCCGGCGCCCAGACGAAGCTGTTCACCCACCGGTCGATGCTTTCGGTCAGGCTGGTGACTTTTCCGGTGGACCGTTCGAGCAGCATCAACCGCCAGCGGTCGCTCTCGTAGCCGGCCCGCGCCTGCGCCCGCCAGGCGAGATACTTGCCGTCGGGAGAATAGCGTGGCGTGGCATCGGCGCCCAGGCCGTTGGTGATCTTCACTGGTTGTTGCGGCTCCGCGCCGCCGCCCAGGGGCAACGCGAACAGATCGGTATTGGTGCTGACGGCGGGCACCGGATCGAGATTCACCGCATAGCAGAGTTCCGCGCCATCGGGTGAAATATCGTAATCGTCCGGCGCGCCGAGCGAAAACGGCGGCACCTCGCGGTCCCCCGGCGTCAGATCGCGGACGGCACCGCCGGCGGCGGGCGCCATCAGCAGATGGCTGCGGCGGCGCGACGCCCAGGCGGTCCAGTGCCGGTAGAGCAGATCGGTGTAGACACGCGCCTTTACCGGATTGGCGCTGTCGGCGTCGAGGTTCTTCTTGTTGCAAGCGTCGTCGGCGCCGCATTCCGGGTAGACGCTGCTCGAGAACACCAGGTACTTCCCATCGGGCGAGAAAATCTCGCCGTCGGCTTCGGTCGCCAGGCTGGTGATCTGTGTGGCATTGCCGCCGTCGGCGTCCATCAACCAGATCTGGGCCGAGCCGGCGCGGTCGGAGATATACGCGATACGCTTGCCGTCGGGCGACCAGCGCGGCCGGGTGTTGTTATCGCCGCTGTGCGTGATCTGGCGCGGCGCGCCGCCCTCGATCGGCACCGTCCAGACCTGCTGCGGTTTCCGGTTGGCGGCCAGGTCGACGGATTGCACGGTGAACGCCACCGTTTTGCCATCGGGCGAAATCTGCGGATCGCCGATCCGCTTCAGTTCCAGCAGGGCGTTGGCATCGAACGGCCGCTTCTGGGCGAACAACATCGCCACCGAAGCAAGCGCGAGTACAAGGCTGCGGCGCATACATGACGATTGTAATGCACCGCCCGGCCGCGGGCGGTAAAATTGGCTCTGGGCATGCTCCAACGGTGGCACACTTTCCGGCACGCTCTGGAGCTGCGCATTCGCTATCGCGTCACGCGCGGCGGGCTGTGGTTTCTGGCCGCGCTTGCGGCAACTGCGCTGGCCGCGGTTGTGTCCGCTAATAACCTGTTGTTTCTGGTGCTGGCCGCGACGCTCGCCACGCTGCTGGTCTCCGGTTTGCTCGGCAGCCTCTCACTGGCCGGGCTGGAGGTCGACTTCGTGGCTCCGGAGCACGTTTTCGCCTGCCGTGGCTTTCCAGGCCAGATGCGCGTGCGCAATGTGAAGTGGCTGATGCCTTCGTTCTCCATCCGCGTGGAAGGCATTCAGAACGCGGGCGGGGCGCGCTTGCAGTCCGCGGTATATTTTCCGCTCATCCCGGCCGGAGTCACCCTTGAGAAAACCGTGGAGGCGCGGTTCCCGCGCCGCGGCGCTTACCGCGAAAACGGGTTCGCCTTCTCCACCGCGTTCCCGTTCGGATTTCTCCGCAGAACCGCGCGCGTCACCCTGCTCCGCGAGACGCTGGTCTACCCGCCGCTCGACCCGCTGGCCGGGTTCGAGGAGATGCTGCCGGCCATCACCGAGGAGATGGAAGCATACTATCGCGGCCTGGGGCGCGACTTCTACCGCATCCGCCCCTACGAAGCGCTAGAGAGCGCGCGCCACGTGGACTGGAAGGCCACCGCGCACACCGGCGCCTTGCAGGTGCGGGAATTCGCCCGCGAGCAGGAGCGGACCGTGGAGTTGTTCCTGGACCGCGACGTGCCGCCCAGCCTCGACGACTGGTTCGAGCACGCCATTCACTGCTGCGCGTTCCTGGCGTGGCGGCTTTCCGCGCAGGGCGCTTCCATCCACTTCCGCTCTAACGGCTACAGCCTGCGACAGCCCGAGGATGGCGACATCTACGCCATCCTGCGGTACCTGGCGCTGGTCTATCCGCAGCCGAGGCCCGCGGTGGAAGGGCCGGTCGAGGAAACCAGCTACAAGCTGGCGTTCAGCGCTTCGCCCGCGCGATTGCGCCACGCCGGCTGGATGGAAGCGCGCATCCTGTCGCCAGAGGGTCTGCCCGCGCCGTAGCGCCGGCGATCTTGTCGCCGGTTCTTTTTCTTTGACGGCAAAACACCGGCGGCAAGACCGCCGGCGTTACGGCATTATTTCCGATTCGGCCTGAGCAGATCGATACGGGTTCCGCTCGCCGAGCGCTCGATGAGATGGGCCAGCCGGCGCGCGCGCGTGTCTTCTTGCTTCGCGCTCATCACCCAGAAGGTCGCGGTTTTCCGGTAGCCGGGGGGTTGCGCATCGAAAAATGACGACGCCTTCCGGTTGGCGCGCAAGGCCGCATCGAGCGCCGGATCGAGCTGCGCCTGCTCGCGCTCGTACGAATACTGCCGCGACTTCCGCTCATCGCGCTCGGCGTACACGCGGAGCCCCGGCGGCTTCATCAGCCCTCGGGCGGTAAGCTCCCCAACACGTTGGATGTTCACCGCGCTCCAGATGCTGCCCGGTTTCCGCGGCGTGAACCGGATCGTATACGATTCCGCGTCGATTCGTTTGCGGACACCGTCGATCCAGCCGAATGAGAGCGCTTCGTCCAGAGCCTCCGGATAGGTGATGCCGCCGCGGCCCGACTCTTTCCTGTAGAACCCCATCAGCAGTTCGCGCGCGTCAGCGTGGTGCCGGGCGAGCCAGTCGCGAAAGTCCGCCGCCGATTTGAAGAACGCCGGTTTCATGCTAGCCTGACGTGCCGCACCCTGGCATCGAGAAGAGTCTCGACGCGCCACAAAAAAGCCGCGTGCGCCGCTACGTGTGCTGCCGCGCGAAATCCCAGGCGTGCTTCACGATGGTCTTCAACTCGCTCGAGCGCGGCTGCCAGCCCAGTTTGGATTGCAGCTTGTCGGAGCTTGCCACCAGGCTCGCCGGATCGCCCTCGCGCCGCGTTCCCGTTACATACGGCACCTTTTGCCCGGTGACTTCTTCCACCGCGCGAATCACTTCCACAACAGAGTGCCCGGAGCCGGTCCCCACATTGAACTGGTCGCTCGAGCCTCCGGCCAGCAGGTATTCGAGCGCCAGGATATGCGCTTCGGCCAGATCCTCCACGTGGATGTAATCGCGGATGCAGGTTCCGTCGGGCGTGTCGTAGTCTTCGCCAAAGATCGTCACCGGCTTGCCGGAGAGCACGGCGCGCAGGACGAGCGGGATGAGGTGCGTTTCCGGCTCGTGCTGTTCGCCTAGCGCGCCATCGGGCGCACTCCCGGCGGCGTTGAAGTAGCGCAGGCACACGCTGGTCAGATGGTGGATGCGATCGAACCAGCCGAGCAGCGTTTCCACCATCACCTTCGATTCGCCATACGGACTCATCGGTTGAATGGGGAAGGTTTCGAGAATCGGAACCGCGTGCGGATTGCCGTACACGGCGGCGGTGGAGGAGAACACGAGGTGCTTCACGCCGGCTGCGTGCATGGCGGATAGAAGCGATAGCGAACCCGTTACGTTGTTGACGAAGTACCGCTCCGGCTCCGCCATCGATTCGCCCACCGCGATGAAGGCCGCAAAATGAACCACCGCCTCGGTCTTCAATTGCCGCATCAACCCGGTGAGCGCGCTGGTCGAGGCCACATCCATTTCGTGCAGAAGCCCGGCTGGAACGTTTTGGCGGTACCCTTTGGAAAGGTTGTCCACCACCGCAACGTCGTAGCCGCGTTCCAGCAGCAGACGAACCGTGTGCGAGCCAATATAACCCGCGCCGCCGGTCACGAGAATTCTTCGAGTGGACACGTGTTTAGAGTACCGGGTAGGGCATGCTTCAGCTTGCCCTGCAAATCAAGAAAAAACAGTAAACGGGCAAGCTAAAGCATGCCCCACCAAGGAACGCGTCAGCGCATGCGGTCGGCTTCGGCCTTCATGGCCTGGGCGTTGTGCCATGCCTCCTGCGCCATCGAGCCTTGAATGCCGGCGCACTGCTCGCTGAACTTGGCGCCTTCGAGAATTCTCGCCTTGTTCATGGTCATCTTGCCATATTGGTAGTTGGCGATACCGAGGTTGAGCAGCGCGGCCGCATACGTCGTTGAACTGCCCTTCGCGTAAGGCAGCGCGGCGCGCAGGTTCTTGTCGGCGTCCACCCAGCGCGAAGTGGCGGCATAGGACATGCCGGCCATGTAGTATGAGGGGCCGAGTGTCGCGTCGCGCTCGCGGTTCCATTCGGCTTCGCTCATCCCTTCCGGCGGCTTGGGATGCGAGTTCCACAGCGCGATGATGCGGATGGAATAGGCTATAGTGCGATCGTTCTGTCCATGCGAAGCCGCGTTGCGGGCAAGGGGGTCCAGCAGGTATGGATTCCCGGGGAAGTTCGCCAGGGCCTTATCGGCGATCTCCGGAATCTTCGCGGCGGAGCCGGCCTTGGCGAGAGCTGCCAGGTACGGCCCATAGCCCAGGTCCAGATATTTGCTCTTGGGGTTCTGCTTCTCCAGCGTGGCAATCAGGTCCACCATTACGGGCGCGTCGGATTGCGCCGCGGTAGCGTAAAGCGCGTATTCGGCGTACGTGTCAATGGCGCGCAAGTCATCGAGGCGCTTCTTCAGTGCGTCCGGGTCGGTCTCCTCCGGCTTCGCGATCTCCTGGCGCGCCATGGCGCTGGTTTCAGCGGCCAGTTTCTTGATCGTTTCGACATCCTCTTTGTACGCCGCGTCCTGCTTGGCTGCCGCGTCCTTCGAACCCTTGGCTACCGCGTCCCGCAAGCCCTGGTAGTTTGTGTCCAAATCCTGAGCCGCTGCAACGGCGGCTCCGGCAGTCAGCAAAACCGCCATCAATAGACCGCATCGGTTCATGGCAATTGTCCTCCCAATAATCCGGCTGTGAATCAGTTGGATTATAACCCCAGGCGCGGTTGATGGGAAGGGAACCGGATCTCAAAATCGGAAGCAGTCTGCCCGGAATTGGCGCTGGCGGTTGGCGCTTTCGCCGGTACTCAACTCCGTCCGAGTTCAACAACTCGAGAAACTCGCGCCAGTCTTTGTTCAGCGGCATCGGGGTGACGGCGGTCGCGGAGTTCGATCAGGATATTCAGGCGCTCCTCGGAGGACATCGCCGCGTCATCGCGCGCGTCGGCCACATCGGCGTCCTCGAAGCTGGCGAATACCCTCACCCTTTTCTCCACGCTCATAATTATAGCCGGTTGGGCGCGCCTGCCCGAGGCCGCAGGATCTCAGTGTCACTTGGCCTTTGCCGGCGCCAGTTTCAGGATCATGCCCATGTCCGTCGCGATCCACATATTGTCTTCATCCACCGCCGCCAGGATCGTGCGATGGGCTTCGGCACGGTAATCCACGTCCATCGCTTTCCACTGGATGTAATCCGTGCTGGCCATCACGCGCACTTTGCCCGGGACCACATCGCGCAGTTTCCCCTGCACGCCGGTACCGGCCAGGTAGGCCGTGCCATTCGGAGCCAGCCAGACGTCGCTGACGGCAAAGTCCGGCGTCTTGTAGATGCTGACGTTCCTGCCGGTATGCCAGTTGAGGCGGTAGACCTCACTCGGGTAGTAGAAGCCTTGCGAGTATACGGTCAGGCCCAGGCCGCGTCCGTCCGGCAGGAGACGCACTCGTTCCACCTCGCCGAACAGCGAGGCCGAACGGGAAGTCCAGGTCTTGCCACCGTCGTGCGTCGACAGGGTGTAATTCAGGTGGGGCAGGTCGGAGTGCAGCAGCGCCGACGCGGGGTCCATCCAATCGGGCGCCTCGTTGCCCCAGCGGCGCTGCGGTATGTTCCAACCGGTGATCAGCGCGGCATCCGGATTGGCGAAAGCAATCCACGTGTACGCGCTGTAAAGCGGGTCGCCCGGTGGCCCGGCCGCCGCCACCACCGGCTTCCAGTGTTGCGCCCCGTCGTGCGTTTCCAGCATCGACTTCCGCGCGCCCACGGCCCACCCGTTTTTTTCGTCGAGAAACGAGACGCGGAGGATTTCCGCCGGCGGCTTGGGCAGCTTGACCCAATTCTTGCCGGTTTCCGTGGTTCGCCAAAGACCTTTGGTGGTCACCAGCCAGCCCAGGTTCTCATTGAGAAAGAACAAGGAAACCGGCATCTCTGGCAGCGGCAGCCGCTGCCAGTGCTCGCCGGAATCCGAGGTTACCAGCGAGACCGGCTCCTCGCGCTTTCCATCGGTGATAAAGCCCACCGCCACGCCGCGCTGCGCCGAAGGGAAAGCGAGGTCCAGGAAGACCAGCCCGGACTTGCCCTCATCGTAGAAGTACTTCGTTTCCCAGCGTTGCGCCGCCAGCGGAGCTACCAGCGCCGCGGACGCCGCCACCGCGCTGGCCCATCGAGTCAGGCCGAAGCTCACGATCCTATTGTTTCATCGAAACCGGGCCCGAGGAAAGTACCAGGTCCACATGGTTCGCCGAATCCACCGCGTCCGGCGACATGCGCGCCAGCACCAACACGCATCCGATCTGTTCGCCGACGGTGGTTAGCACTTCCATTTCGCTCCCTGTGTGCTGGTGCGGCATGCGGTGTTGCACGTTGATGACCCCAACCACGCGATTGCGCGCGATCACCGGAGACGAAAGAAACGCCTCATAGGTGTCCTCGGGCAGTTCCCCGAATGTCTTGAAGCGCGGGTCCTTGTAGGCCTCACGCGAGATCGCCACCAGGCGGCGCTCGCTGGCCACCCAGCCGGTCAGGCCTTCCTTGCGCCGCAGCCGCACTTTGCCAATGGTGGAAGGGTGCGGCGTGTTGGAGGCGCACAACACCAGGTCCTCGCCATCCGCCAGGTACACCAGGCAGGAATCGCACTGCGTGTACTCCACTACGAGCGAGACCACCCCTTGCAGAACCTCCTGCAAGCTCATTTCCCGCACCATGAACCGGCTGATCTTCTGGAACAGGCGCAGTTGCTGTTCCGTGCGCTCCAGGCGCACCTCGAGATCTTTGGGTTTGGGCACGACGCTTCTATTATAGCCCTGGCTTCCGGCGCAACCGGTCCCTCACGGCCGCGGCTCCGACGGGAGCAGTTGCCGGGATTGGACTGGTTATTCCCGACGAAGATCAAGCCGTTGAGGCGACCGCCGCAATTGCCTCCGGCGCGATCTTCCCGCGCGTCTTGAATTCGTAGCGTTCAATGCGAACCGCAGCCTGTCCGGGCTGCGAACGAATCACGCGGCCGACCGCAACGAACTTCAACGGGCAGTTTCCATTGAGTTGCGCGGGCCAATCCACGGACAGTTCCACCGAGCGGCCCACCGGCAGCAGATCTTCGGTGGTGAAGAGGATTCCGCCGCTGCCCATGTTCAGGGTGCTGCCAGAGCCGCTGGCGCGATCGCCATGGTAATTCAACAGCCGGTATCGCACGCCTTCGCGCAGAGGAAACCGGCTGGTTCCGCGTCGATCCATTTTTTCTCCGAACTCCCTCATTGTCCGATGCTTCCTATTGAAAAGTGCTTGCACTTCAGAATGCTATAATGCGCGGCCTCTGGCAATAGACAAAAAGGCCCAAAACAATAGTTTAGACCCGTACCTTAGGAGTAAGGTGTTCGTCGATCCGCGTGCACGTTTCGGCCATCTACTACCTAAGAAGAAACCCTCCAAAGGCCTGATTTTGTCGTCTGGTATGCTGAGGCATGGACCAAACCCTATTCCGCTCTCTTTTGGAGCAGGTGCGGAGCGGAGAAGTTGCGGTCGACCAGGCCCTGGAACGGATGCGCCACCTGCCGTTTGAGGACCTGGGATTCGCCAAAGTGGATCATCACCGTGCGTTGCGCCATGGCATGCCGGAAGTCATCCTGGCCAAGGGAAAGACGCCGGATCAAGTGGTGGCGATTGCACGTGCGCTGCTCGAAAACGCCCCCAATGTGCTGATCACGCGCGCCGACCGGGAATGCGCCGCCGTGGTCAGCGAGCAGATTCCGGATGCTGATTACTCGGCGGTGGCCGGCACGATTCGTTTCTGGCGCGACCGGTCGATCCGCGGAAAAGGCAAAATCGCGGTGGTGTGCGCCGGCACCAGCGACCTGCCGGTGGCGGAGGAAGCGCGCATCACGGCCGAAGTGATGGGCAACCAAGTGGAATGCACGCACGATATCGGCGTGGCGGGCATCCACCGGCTGATGTACCACCGCGAACGCCTCACTTCCGCACGGGTGGTGGTGGTATGCGCCGGCATGGAAGGCGCGCTGCCGAGCGCGATCGGCGGGATGGTCTCCTGCCCGGTAATCGCGGTGCCCACCAGCATCGGCTATGGCGCCAGCTTTCACGGTTTGGCGGCGCTGCTCGGCATGTTGAACAGTTGCGCCAGCAATGTGGCCGTGGTCAACATCGACAACGGGTTCGGCGCCGGCTACGTCGCGAGTATGATCAACCGCGAGTGATGAAGTTTCCGCATTAAACGCGATATTGTAGATAAACCGCGATGGATGCACCACCCCGATCTCAGACAGAAACGGTGGCAATTGGAGCGGCTGCTCATCCTCCCACGCAGCCGAGCCACCTGTCCACCTCCGTGCCCGAGGAAGGCCGATTTGTCGCGGGCACGCTGGTGGCCGGGCGATACCGCATTATCTCGCTGCTCGGCCGCGGCGGCATGGGCGAAGTCTACCGCGCTACGGACCTCACGCTAGCGCAACCGGTGGCTCTCAAGTTTCTTTCCGATTCGGGGCCCGAGTCGCGCCACATGCTGGAGCGGTTCCACAACGAAGTCCGCGTCGCCCGGCAGGTTTCCCATCCCAACGTGTGCCGGGTTTACGACGTCGGCGAGGCGGATGGCGTCCCTTACATCTCCATGGAGTATGTGGATGGGGAGGACCTGGCATCTTTGCTGCAGCGCATCGGCAGGCTGCCGGCCGACAAGGCGCTCGAAATCGCGCGCAAGGTCTGCGCCGGTGTCGCCGCTGCCCACGATAAGGGCGTGATCCACCGCGATTTGAAGCCCGCCAACATCATGCTCGACAAGCGCGGCAACGTGGTGATCATGGATTTCGGCCTGGCGGCCATCGCCGCGCAGTTGTTCGGAGCCGAAGCCCGCAGCGGAACCCCGGCCTACATGTCGCCGGAGCAATTGCGCGGCGAAGAGGTGACCGCCCGCAGCGACATCTACGCGCTGGGCCTGGTGCTTTACGAAGTATTCACCGGCAAGCGGGCGTACGAAGGCGCCAGCGCGGCTGAGCTGATCCGGCTGCAGGAAAACGCGCAGATTACCAGCATGTCGTCGATCGCCGCCGATATCGACCCGGCGGTGGAGAAGGTCATCCGCCGATGTCTCGATCCCGTGACGGCGCGGCGCCCGGTTACCGCGCTCTCGGTGGCCGCCGCGCTCCCCGGCGGCGATCCGCTGGCCGCTGCGCTGGCCGCCGGCGAGACGCCATCGCCGGAGCTGGTTGCCGCATCCGGCAATACCGAGGGGCTGGCGCTGAAGATCTCCGTGCCGCTGGCGCTTGGTTTGGCCGCTCTCATCATCGCCTTGCCGTTCGTACGAACCAACGTCGAGCTGCACAGCTTCGTTCCAGCGGATCTCTCCGCGGATACGCTGGCCGACAAGATCCGCGAACAGGCCGTCGAGTTCGGCTATCGAACGGCGCCGGCCGACCGCAAGTACGACCTGCATTGGGACTGGGATGCCGTGATGGCTAGCCGCCCGAAAACACCGACCAGGCAGGATATGCGCCGATGGTACGAGGCCGAGCCGCCCTTGCGCCTCGGCTGCCGCGAGAGCCCGCTGCCACTGATCGCCGAACCGGATGGCGAAGTGACGGAAGAGCGGCCCGCGCCGATCGTTTCAGGCATGATCGAGGCATGGGTCAACAGCAAGGGCGAACTGCGAAGGTTTCGCGCGGTGCCCCCGCAGGTGGACGCTTCGGCTGCCGCCCAGGCAATCGACCCGCAGATCATCTCGCGCGCCACCGGCTTCGATCTTTCAAAATGGCAGGAAGCCGCGCCCAGGTACACGCCGCTCTATGCTTTCGACTGGCTGAAGGCCTGGAAAGGCCGGCATCCGGCGCTGCCGCTCGATGTCACGGTGCAGGCGTCCGGCTGGCGCGGCCGCGTCACCGAGGTGCAGGTGATCTGGCCGTGGACCACCGCGGAGCGGGCGCCCGACTCGCGCCAGAACACTTCCAGCCATCCCACGGTGACGCTCATCGAGAAAGCGACGTCCGGATTGGTGATCCTGTTTTCGGTGTTTCTGGCCGTGCGCAATCTCAGAGCGGGGCGCGGCGACCGTCGCGGCGCGGTCCGTTTGGCAACCGCCTTCTTCGTTCTGCAGGCGGTCGCGTGGGTGTTCTGGGCCCACTGGGTCGCCGACATCGGAATGCTGGAGATATTCGCCACCAATGCCGCGGGCTGGCTCAGTTCCGCGGTTCTCATCTGGTTCCTGTATATCGGCCTCGAACCGGAGGTGCGGGCGCGCTGGCCGAAATCGATCGTCACCTGGAGCCGCGTTTTGGCCGGCCGTTGGCAGGACCCGCTGGTGGGCGCGGATGTGCTGTGGGGAGCGCTGGTCGCGCTGGCTATTGTGGCACTCTTCGTCGGGCCGAATTGGTGGTCCGTCGCGCACGGCGGCCCCGGCCCCGCGGCGAATGCGGACGTCGGCTCGAACACGCGGCACTGGATTGCAGGCATCTTGAACAGGACGTACAACGCCACGGAATTTGGCCTGATCGTGGTGTTTGCAATCTTCTGCCTGCGCGTCATTTTGCGCAAGGACTGGCTGGCTTCCATCGCCGCCGCAATTCTCCTAACGGCCCAGGAAAGCGGAGCTTGGCAGGACCATTCAGTCGTATCGGTCGCGTTGTATCTACTGATCTTCACCGCGCTGACATTCGTCATGCTGCGCCTCGGCCTGGTGTCCACCATGGTGGCGATTTTCTTTGCTAACGTTCTGCTGCAGACGCCGGGCGCGCAAACGCTGTCCAAGCCCTACGAGTGGACCGTGGTGGCATATCCCGCGCTGGCGCTGGTGATCGTAGCCTGGGCATTCTGGCGCACGTCAGGCCATCATCTTCTCGCCGTCAAGCCTGAGACATCGTTGTCGCAGGCCGCGACGAACTGAACCGAACGCCATGGGCCGTGAAAAAAATGGCCGCGGATGAACACAGATAAGAGCACAGGAGTCTTATCGGTGTTCATCTGTGTTTATCTGTGGCTCGAAATGAGCTCTTTACGTTTCCCAGGCGCGGTGCGGGACGCCTCGGTCACGGTCTTTGACGCGGTCGTATAGATACAAAGTGGAGACGGTGCCTAGCGATTGGTTGTAATAGCTCTGTTGGCCCACCAACTGCCACAAGTCCTCTTCGAAATCGTGCAAGGCTTTCAGATCGTCGGCCAAAGCCGGTTTTTGTTTTTCGGAAGGCGTGCGGAAGAATTTCTGGTAGCCGCCGTCCACCAGCGCGCCGATTTCGGCGCCCATAAGAATGCCCGCCTGGCAGACGGCAACGGCCGCGCCGTCCTGTTCTTTCAAATCGATCGCGCACGGCCCGCGCGTCACCCGCAGCCCTGCGACCGACGGCGTGACCGCGAAGCCCGCGGCGCGCAATTTGTCGATGCGCTGATCGAAAGTGGGGATCTCCACGCGCGCTCGGCGAAAGAACATAGCCTTTATTATACAAAGGGCAAGCTAAAGCATGCCCCACCAGCGCGGCTAACGCGTGCCTGCCACGCCGCGCGGCTTGCGAGTGCGGATTTCGCGAATCGCGTATATGCGCCGGCCCTGGCTTTCGAAGTAGGTGCGCATCAGCATCTCGCCGATGAACCCGGTGTTGAACATGATCAGCCCGGCGAGCAGCAGCAGGCCCCCGAGAACCATCAGCGGGCCGTGCTCGGCGATGATATCCTGCCCGAGAATCTTGTTCACGCCGAGATAGAGCATGATGCCGCCGCCCAGCGTGGTTCCGGCCAGCCCCAGCGTGCCGAAGAAATGCATCGGCCGGGTCAAATACCGGAGCAGAAACCGGATGGTGACGATATCGAACAGGACGCGGAAGGTGCGCCCCAGGCCATAGTGGGAATCGCCGGCCGTGCGCAGGGAGTTGCTGATGGGAACCTCGGCGATGCGCGCGCCATAGAAACTGGCCAGCGCCGGAATGAAGCGGTGCAATTCGCCGTAGAGATGGACATCTTTCAGCACCTCGGCGCGATAGGCCTTGAAGGTGGTGCCGAAATCGCGCAACTCCACGCCGGAGGCCTTGGCCATCAGCCAATTGGCGATGCGCGAGGGAATCTTGCGCAGCAGCGCGTTGTCCACGCGGTGTTGCCGCCAGCCGCTGGCGATATCGTATCCCTGTTCGACTTTTTCGAGCAGCGCGGGAATGTCCTCAGGCGCGTGCTGCAGGTCGCCATCCATCGCGATGACAATCTCGCCCTGCGCTTCGTGAAAGCCGGCGGAGAGCGCCGCGGTCTGCCCGAAATTGCGGCGCAGCCGGATCACCGTGAGATGGCCGTCGATCTCCACCAGGTTGGCCAGCAGCTCGAAGCTGCGGTCGCTCGATGCGTCGTCGACGAACAGCACCTCGTACGGCCGCTTCAACCGATCGAGCACCGCCGTCAGCCGGTCATAGAGCGGCAGGATGGAAGGCTCCTCGTTGTGGATCGGAATGACGATCGAAAGCATGGCGGACGGCTAAAACCTCAGTTTAGCATCCGCCATCGAACGCGCTCCGCTTCCGAGCCATCGCCGGCGGCGAGCACCTGCCTTCACTCGGGCCGCGAAGCTGCTGGTGGAGAGCCAATTAATGGCGGCGGCGCGTTGAGGCGGCCGCCCAACCGCTCCAGCAGCTCCCTGACGCGCCGGCGGCTCACTTCCAGCGTCGCTCCGTTCGTCAACACGACGTCGGCGGTTCCGCCAATCAGCGGGCGGACCTCAGTCACCGACTCCAGATTCACGATCGTTGCGCGGGAAAGGCGGAAGAAAAGCGCCGCATCCAGGCGCTCCTCGAGATCGCTGAGAGTAGGTTCGAGCACATGCGCCCGGTCTCGAGTATGCAGCCTGGTGAGGCCCCCCTCGGAGGAAAAGTACAGGACCTCACGTTGCGGGACGACTTTGTATCGACCGCCGCAGCGGGCCAGCAGCCGCGCGCTGGCTCCGGGCACCGCCCGCGTCAGGCGATCCACATCGTCGTCGGCATCGTTCGGCGCTCTCCGGCGGATCCGCTCGATGGCCTGCGCCAGCCGGTGAAGGCTCACCGGTTTCAGCAGGTAGTCTACGGCGTGCAGCTCAAAAGCCTTTACGGCATATGTGTCAAAAGCCGTGCAGAAGACGATCTTGGGACGCGGCCGTGGCAGGCACGCTGCCACCTCAAGGCCGCTCACACCGGGCATTTGGATGTCGAGCAGCAGCAAGTCGGGCTGCAGCTCCACGGTTTTCTGAATAGCCTCTTCGCCGTCGGCGGCTTCCCCGATGACCTCCAGATCCGCGATCGAGCTGAGTAGCTGGCGCAGACGCTCGCGCGCGATGTCTTCGTCGTCCACCAGCAACGCCCGGATCATGGCGCCACCTCGACCGGCTGTGCCGTCCGCGGCATCTCCACGCTGACCACGGTCATACCAGACGTTCCATCGCGCGCGATGGCGAGGTGCGCGGCGTCGCCGAAATAGCCCCGCAGCCGGTCGCGTATGTTGCGCAGGCCGTGGCCCTCTCCGGGTTGGTGAAAGAGCCTTGTCGCGGAGTCCTCGAAGCCCGGCCCGTTGTCGCGGACCTCGATCCGGAGACGGTCTTGGGCAGCCTCGACATCGACCTCGATCCTGCCCGGCGCGCGAATGGCGCTCACCCCGTGCTTGACGGCGTTTTCCACCAGGGTCTGCACGATCATCGCGGGGATCCGCGCCTCCGCAGCTTCGTCGCCGGCCCGAATCGTAAATTCCAGCCGGTCTCCGAAACGCGTCCGCTCGATATCGAGGTAAGCGCGGACCGCCTCCAGTTCTTCGTCCAAAGGCACCCACTCCCGTTCGGAGCGCCGCAGGGTGTACCGAAACACCTCCGCTAACTGCTCAATGGTCCGCTCGGCGCGGTCCGGGCGGCGTGGAATCAGTCCCGCAATTGTATTCAGCGCGTTGAACATGAAGTGCGGATTGACTTGTGCGCGAAGCGCCCTGAGCTCCGACCGCTCGGCTTCGAGCAGCAGGTCCTGCTCTCGCCTTTTTCGCTGGGCGCGCTCCTCGCGCAATCGCAGGTTATCGAGCAGGAACGAATACGTCTCCGCCAGCGATGAGAGCAGGGTGACGTCTTCGCTGAGGAAGCGAGGACCGTGAACCCGCGGCTGGATCGAGATCAGACCTATCTGCTCGCCAGCGGGACCGATCGCCGCCTGCATGCATCCGCCGGCATTCTCGGCCGGCGGAAAGGGTCCGGGACCAAGCAGCACTTCAGCCCCGGACTGGAATATCTCGCCCAGGAGCCGCTCGGCGCGGCCGGCGAGTTCGTTCTCGCCGATGGCGCTCTGCAATCCACTGAGGAAGTACTTACTGGCCTGCGCTGGAAGAAAGCGGCGGCCCAGGAAGTGCCGGTCGAGCCAGACCGATAACTTGCGCTGACCCCAAGGCGCCACCAGCACGATCGGTAAGACGAGAAGCGCCCAAGCCATGACGGCGGTCCGTGTGCCCCACCACAGCCGCAGCAGGAAAGGCGCCATAGCAAGAAAATACGCCGCCAGAATCAGCAGGAAGCAAAAAGTGAATGCTCCCTTCTTGATAAGAACGTCAAAGAAAGTGGTCCGCTCGGTATAGTATGTGATGACGAATCCGAAGCCCAGCGGCAGTGTCTGTGCCAGTACGTTGCCCCAGTCTCCCTTCGGCGCGAGGTAAACACACGCCCAGATGCCACAAAGAAGCAGCAGCCAGCGCCGCTGGTTCCGCGAGAGCCGGTCGGTATCGGGGCGGCGGGACGCCCACAAGAGCAGACCGGAGCCCGTCGCCGCGGCAACCATGAGCGCGCGGTATGTGAGCAGCGTTGGCGGGTCGCTCAGATAATCCTGGTATGGGCGGCTAAGCGCGCCAAGCGCCAACACCGCGAACAAAAGCCCCAGTGCATAGACGGCAAAGAGACCGGCCTGCCATATCCGGCGTGCGGGCAGTCCCTCCTTCTCGTTCTTGTAGAAGAAATGGAATAGCAAGGAGGGAAGCAGAGCGTTGGCGGCGATCTGAGGGTACACCAGGAACGGTTGGCCGTAGTAAACCATCCCCCACGAGAGGTAATCGACTAGGCTGGAGACAAAAAGGACGGCACAAGCTACCGTGATGCACAGATAGAGGTACCCGCCCCAGTGGCTCCCACGCTTCCGGAACTCGTGGAGCCAAAGGAAAGACAGCAGGATAAACGTAATCCCGTTAAAACTGCGCAGCAGGACTTCCAGCCAGGGATAATACCTGCTCACCATTTCCTCCGGGCATGTTGCGCATGCCTGTTACGCACAGCGGACTCGGCCTCACCGCTTGCCGGCGCGTGTGGCTCCGATTTCAAGGAGCCTCAACGACGCTCCGGCCGGGGCGCCGTGCAACGGCATTTTCATTATATGACTCCCCCCTTCCGAAGCCGGAGCGCGCCTACGGATGGAGCGTCACGAACGTTACTCCATAACCGCCGAGCGACACCGTCATTCTCGCCGCCGGCGCGATAGCCACCTCGGCCGGCCCGTTCACGGTGTCCGTATTGGCGTCAATCGTGAGCTGGGTGGCCGTGGTAAATGTTCCCAGCGCCGTGACGTCCAGAATTACCGTGCGCGGATCGCCGGGCCCGTTGTTGTCATTCGGAGCATGTACGGCATGGTCCGCCATCATCACCACCACGGAACCATCGCTGTTTCTGGTGGCCAGAATCTCGACCGTGGAGGTTTCCGTCGCGTTGAGATCGAGAATGTCCGGCCCGGGCGTCACGCCGTCCCAGGGAAACTTCCGCAGCAGCCAGTATTCCACCCAATAGCTCAGGTAATTGAGGTTGGTATTTTCATTTACGAGGCCCCGTTGCGCATCGTCGGTGAAATCCCATTGCACCAGTCCCTGGTTGCCCGCTTTGCCAATCTGCGAGAACACGTACGGCTGCCAAGCGGCTAAGAAGGCGTTGGTGCCTCGCAGATCAAGGATAGACGCGCCGTTCGCTGGGGGAAAGGCGACGTTGACACCGCTTTCCGTGACCCACACCGGCACATTGGCCAGGTCCGGCCGGGTACTGAGTTCCTGGTAAAAGTAGCGGATGTCATTCGCGAAGCTGGGTATGGTAGCAAAGATCTTGGCATCGGTTTCGGTCTGCTGCGCAGTTGAATACAGGTGCAGCGTGACCGCGTCCACCTGAGCGTTCACGCCGCCGTCTGCCGGCGAGGCGACAAACCAGGGAAGGTTGTTCCGCGGATCGCCCATCAGATAGTCTCCCAGATAGGTCGCGTCGGCGAGTTCGAGCGCGGTGAACTTAATGGTGGGATCCACCGCTTTCATGGCCGGCACAACCGTGTTGTAGAGCTGGATGTACTGGGTCGGCAACAAGTTGTTGGTATTGTACTCGTTGAATACCTCCCACCATGTGATGTGAGTACCAGCCGGCGCCTGAAAGTGCTGGCCGCCCCAGTCGAACCCTCCGGTATTGTAATAGCGCACCAGGTTCGCGCAGTACTGCGCGAAGGTCTGCAAGTTCGCGTCGTTGAAGACGAACTGCACGCCGCTCCCATCGTTGCTGGGGATGTTGAGGAAGGGCGGCGCCTCGCTGACGGCGAATATGGGGCTGTGATCGCTTACCCCGAGAACGGCCATCACAGTCGGGTCGAGATTGTTGAAATTCCAGTCGCTCGCCTGCCCGGTATTGGTTTGCATCGGAATGTAGTCCAGGGCGATCGCGATGCGTATATGCTTCGGGCCCAGAGCGTTGACGGTGTCCCAATTTGGCGGCAGAAAGTACTCTTGTCTCCATATGTCGGGCTCGAATACCGTGCCCATGAATTCCTGGAGCTTGCCGCCCACACCCGAGATCGAGTCCACCGTGTTGCCGACGGTCGCGACGATTCCGACCTCCACCGTGAGCGGCTGGCTCGTTGTAGGTCCGCCGTCACTGGCTTGAATACTCACCGTGTACGTCCCGGCGGGCGTAGCCTCGCTCGCCACGAGCGTAACGGTTCCCGCCGAGCCGCTTCCCGGCTGGACGAACCGTGCCTGCATGCCGGCCGGCAGTTCCGCGGCGGTCAACGTGACGCTGTTTGTATTCCCCGCGTCTCTTTGAATGGCCACGCCCACCGGAGCGGGCGTCCCGTCTTGCGGCGCGAGCACGCTGGAGGTGGAAAGCGTCAGCGTAAAGTCGAGTGTCTGACTGCCACCGCCTTCGACTGGGCCGCTGCCGGTCGGACACCCGGTCAGCAAGCCGGCCAGCACTGCTAGCCCGGCGACCCACCTTGCCTGCATAAACGGCTTTCTCATTCGCGTCTGGCCCTCCCCTACCGTCGTCCTGCGCGTGTAGCGCGATGTTTAGAAACGAAACACGAGTCCCGCCGAGAGCCGGAAGTTGTTCTGGTGGCTGGCAGTGAAGTTTGTCCTCAGCCAATCGATTTGCCCCAGGCGAATGGCAAGTTGCTGACCCGCGTCCGTCCGGTGGCGCCGTCTGGTGTACGCCGTAAAATCCACGCCGGTGCCCATGCCGATCGCGGCCTTAGTCTCCACGAAGCCGAGCGGTACGAGCACCTCGGGAGCGCTCAACACTGTCGAGGCGTGCGCCTCGCCGAACAAGGCGTGAACGAAAATCGACCACCGGCCGGACCGGTACGTAAACCGGGGCCCGAATAGGTAGCTGTGGTCGTGCATGCTGAGGGTGGACGGCGTCCCCCCGCTGTTCCAGGTTAAATCGGCGTAGAGGCCGCTGGCTTCGGCTACCACGGCGAGCCACTGGGTGGCGTTGACAGCGACTGAGCCGGTCCAGCCTTTCGATCCGATGGGCGGAAACTCACCGCTCCCCGAGCCCGGGACAAACTCATCTGCGATATAGCCCCGTGTCTGCACATACGAATACCCACCGAAGACCTCTAGCCTGGGTACGTCCTGCGCGGATGCAACCGCCGAAACGACCAACGTCAGGCCGATCACCCAAAAACTCTCTCGCATGGCTTCCTCCTTTTCGCGTTTCCTGCTTCCAGCTTCGAAGTTACTGCGCGGGGGCGGGTTCCCAAAGCGAAAAGCGTGCCAGCGGCGGATCGGTTTGGATGAGTGGCTGGTCCCGTCGTACGACCGGCGAACGATGGTGTGCTCCCCAGCGGAGCGCGCCGCGGTTTCGGACACCCATATCCCGGAATCGGACACCGGATTGTGACGAAACGGCTGCACTCCCCCTGTTCATGGCGCATAATGGATGGCAATGGAATTGCCCGTTTCCACTATGGGAATCTCCATGAACGGTCTTCTGCTCGATTTCCGGTACGCGGCACGCGCGTTGCGCAAATCGCCGGGCGCCACTGTAGTAGCGGCGCTGGCCCTGGCGCTCGGCATCGGCGTGAATACTTCGTGTTTTATCTGGGTCAACGCCCTGGTGCTCCACCCCCTCCCCTATCCGCACCTGGAGCGGATCATGACCCTATCGGAAACCGTCCCCAGGTTCAGCGCGCAACGGGACCTGATGGTGGCACCGGCGAACGCTCTGGACTGGAGAGAGCAGAACCACGCCTTTGAACAACTCGCGTTCTACCGGCCATGGGATGCGAATCTCACCGGGGTGCACGAACCGGAGCGGATCGAGGCCTGCCTGGTCACGGCCAACTTCTTCGCGCTGTTGGGAATGAAGCCGGTGCTGGGGCGGGCCTTTTCGAAGCAGGAAGAAGAGCCGGCCGCGAACCCGGTGGTGATGGTGAGTCACGGCTTCTGGCAGCGGCGTCTGGCCTCGAACCCGAATGCGGTGGGTCAGACGATCTCGCTCGACAACCGCAGCTACGCGATTGCCGGCGTGATGCCGGCCGATTTCGATTACCCGTTGGCCACCGATCTATGGGCGCCGCTGGTGATGGATTCGCGGGAAAGGAATCAGCGCACCGCCCAAACCTTGCTGGTGCTGGGCCGTTTGCGGCCGGGGGTTTCCGTGGCCGAGGCCCGCGCGGCGATGGACATCATCGGCCGCCGGCTGGAGAAACAGTATCCGCAAACCAACGAGGCGCGATCCATCGGCGTGACACCGCTGCGCGAACTCACCAACGAGGTAACGGACCGGTTCGTCTTGTTGCTGTGGGGCACCGCGAGTTTCGTGCTGCTGTTGGCCTGCGCCAATATCGCCAACCTGCAGCTTGCCCGCGCCACCACGCGCCAGAAGCAATTCGCCGTGCAAGCCGCGCTGGGCGCCAGCCGCCTCCGCATCGCACTACGACTGCTGGCCGAAAGCACCTTGGTGGCCTTTTTGGGAGGCTGCGGGGGAGTATGGCTGGCGTCCTGGGATCTGACGTTCGCCAAATCGCAGGTCCCATCCGAGGTGTTGCGCTTCGTCGCCGGCATGAGAACCATGCATATCGATGGCCGGGTGGCCGCATTCACGGTGGTGGTTTCGCAGATCGCGGGAATTCTGTGTTCGGCGCCGGCAGTTCTGGTGGTGCTGCGAAGGAACGCCGCCGAAAACCTGAGCGAAACCCTGAAGGAAGGCGGCCGCAATCCGAGTTCCGGATCTGCCCGCAGCCGCATGCGGAGCGCCTTGGTAACAGCCGAGGTTGCCATGGCGCTGATTTTGCTGGTGGGCGCCGGACTCATGGTGGAAACCTTTAACCACCTGTTGACCGCCAATCCCGGATACAATCCCAAAAACCTGCTGACGATGCAGATCGCTCTGCCGGAGTCCTCTTACCACGCGCCCGAGCAGATCTCGGCGTACTACGACCGTGCGCTCGCGGCGCTCGATGGCCTCTCTGGCGTACGGGCAACCGCCGCTTCCGCAGAAATGGGACACGCCGGCGGATTTTATGTCGAAGGCCGGCCCGATCCCCGCCCGGGAGAGGCGCGGCCTCGCGTGCTGGCGGTGAGCGGCCACTATTTTGACACCATGGGATTCCCCATTCTCCGTGGGCGCGCGATCTCGCCGCAGGATGGAGCCGATGCCCCTCGAGTGGTAGTCCTCAGCGAAACCATGGTGCGGCATTACTGGCCGGACTATCCTCGGAGCCAGGACCCGGTCGGCAGCCGGGTCAGGCTGGGCAATTCGCAGTCGCCGTGGCTGACCGTCATCGGCGTCTCCGGGGACGTCAAGAACTGGTTCTTCGGCCAGCCGGACCCGTTGGTTTACCTTCCTTGTGCGCAGGCTCCTTCGCCTGTGATGACGGTGCTGCTGCGGACCACCGGCGATCCGCTCGCATCGGCCAGCGGTGCGCGCGCGCTGGTACGCGGCGTGGACCGCAATCCCCCCATCTATGACGTCGAGACCATGGAGCAGCACCTGGCCTGGCAAACTTCCGGCGTGGGGGGTGCTGCACTTACCATGGAGATCTATGCCGTGGTCGCGCTGCTGCTGGCGATCACGGGGATTTACGCGGTCACTTCGTACGCCGTGGCGCAGCGGACGCACGAAATCGGCGTCCGCATGGCCTTGGGAGCGCGCCAGGCCGACGTATTGAAAATGGTCATCGGCCAGTCGTTCCGCATGGCCGGCGTCGGATTGGCGATCGGGCTGCCGTTGGCTTTCGTTCTGACGCGGGTCGTATCCAGCCTGCTCTTTAACGTGATCCCGGTGGACTTCCGCGCCTTTGCGGGGTTCACGCTCTTGCTCGGTTTGGCTACGCTGCTGGCCGCTTGGGTCCCCGCGCAGCGCGCCGCGAAAGTGGATCCCGCCGTAGCACTGCATAACGAATAAAGGAGTTCGTTTACTCCCGAACGGCGTCAATCGCGCCACTCGTCTTTTCGCCTGATCCTACCAATGTACCGTGGTACCATTTAAGCATGAAAGAAAAACAGGCTCACCTCAAAATCGAGCGCGTCCAGACCGGCGTGCGCATGGAGAAGCGGGTGCTCAAGGTGCTGAAGGCGCTGGCCGAGTATCATGACCTATCGCTGGGCGATCTCCTCGAAGGGATTGTCCTGCACGCCTTCGAAGGCAAGGCCCCGTTTAGCCGCGAGACTCTCAAGCTGGTGGCGGAGCTGAAGCGAATCTACAAGCTGGAACTGGATGCAACGGCCAGTCATCGCCTGGTGGAGGAGTAAAGCGCGGGGGCGCCAGTCCGCCTTGCCCTACTTCTTCAGGTTCAGCACTTCGTTGAGAGAGCCTTGCCGGTAGCCTTCCAGGTCCAGCGTGACGTAGCGGAAGCCCAGCGACTTGAAGATCTCGGTGAAGCGGGCTGCCATCTCCAGCGTCAAGGCTTTCGCCATCTCCTCGCGCGCGATTTCGACACGCACGACGTCGCCATGGAAGCGCACGCGGAACTGGCGAAAGCCGAGCGCTTTGATCTGTTCCTCGCCGGCTTCGACTGTTTTGACCGTTTCCACTGTCACAGGCGTGCCGTAGGGAATGCGCGAGCTGAGACACGCCGATGCGGGCCGGTCCCACGTCGGCAAGCCCGCCACGCGCGAAAGTTCACGGATATCGGCTTTGGAAAGGCCCGCATCGGCCAAGGGCGCTGCCACGCGGTGTTGGGTAGCGGCGGTCTGGCCCGGCCGGTAATCGCCCAGGTCATCTACGTTCACGCCGTAAATGATGTGCTCGAAGCCGCGCCGGCGGCCCACCTCTTCCAGTCGCGTGAACAACTCGTCCTTGCAGTGGAAGCAGCGGTCGGGATTGTTCTGCGTATAATCCGGGTTGGCGAACTCGCGGGTCTCGATGTATTCGTGGGCGATGCCAAATTGCGCGGCGAACGCTTCGGCATCGCGCTTGTGCGATTCCGGAATGGAGGCGGAATCGGCCGTGACCGCCAGCGCTCCGGCGCCCACCGCGCGGTGCGCCGCCCACGCCAGATAGGCAGAATCCGTGCCGCCGGAAAAAGCCACCAGCATGCGGCCCATGCCCCGCAGGTTTTCGAAGAGCCGCTCTTCTTTTTCCCGCAAGCGCGCCGGACTCGTGAGTTCAACTAGAGCGGGCATATCGTTTAGCGGCGGTTGGCAGGTCGGGGACCTGCCCCACTTTAGTCTACTGGACCGGCAGCAGCTCCTGCGTACCGCCGTTGCCGTTTTCCGTATCGGGGATCACACTTGCCGCAGCCACCTTGTCGCCTTCCTCGAGGCTCACCAGGCGCACGCCCTGCGACGAGCGGCCCACCTGGCGAATGGTCGAGGACTCGATGCGAATGATCTTGCCATTCTGGCTGACGATCATCAAATCGGAATCTTCGTTCACCGAAAGCACCGCGACCACCTTGCCGGTCTTGTTGGTGGTCTTCATGTTGATGACGCCCTTGCCGCCGCGCGCGGTCAGCCGGTAAACCTCCAGCTTGGTGCGCTTGCCGAAGCCGTTTTCCGCGATCGAAAGAATCAGACCGTCCTTTTCGACGACTTCCATACCCACCAGGAAATCGCCCTCCGGCAGAGCCATCGCGCGCACGCCGCGCGCCGTCCGGCCCATCGCGCGCACCTGGCTTTCGGCGAACCGAATGGCCTGCCCCTGGTGCGAGCCGAGGAAAATGAAATTGCTGCCGTTCGTGATATTGGCGCCGATCAGCTCATCGCCTTCGTCGAGCGATACCGCGATGATGCCACGCGCCATGGGATTGTCGAACTCGGTCAGTTCGGACTTCTTGATCACGCCGTGGCGCGTCACCATCACGATGAACTGGTCGGGCACGAAGCCCGCCACCGCTAGAAACGCCTTCACGGTTTCATCCGGCTGCAGGTTGATGAGATTCGAAATGTGCTTGCCCTTGCCGGTGGTGGTGGCGTCGGGAATTTCGTAGGCCTTCAACCAATACACACGCCCGCGCGTGGTGAAGATCAGCAGGTAGGCGTGCGTGGAGGCAATAATCAGGTGCTCGACGAAGTCTTCCGTGCGCGTCCCCATCCCGATGCGCCCCTTGCCGCCGCGCGTCTGCCGCCGGTAGGTATCGACGGACGTGCGTTTCATGTAGCCGCCGCGCGTCACCGTCACCGCCGTGTCTTCCACGGCCACCAGGTCCTCCAGGCGAATTTCGCCCGCATCGTCGATGATCTGGGTGCGGCGCTCGTCGCCGTACTCCTTCTGAACTTCCTTCAATTCCTTGACGATCAGATCGCGCAGTACTTTGTCGGAGCCCAGGATCTCGAGGTACTCGGCAATGCGGCGCTGGAGTTCAGCCAGCTCATCCAGGATCTTCTGCCGCTCCATGCCGGTCAGGCGCTGGAGTTGCATTTCGATGATGGCCTGCGCCTGCCGCTCGCTGAAATCGAAACGCGCGATCAGCGAATCGCGCGCCTCGCGCGGCGCCTTGGCGGCGCGGATCAGCCGGATGACTTCATCCAGATTGTCGAGCGCCTTCTGGAAGCCCAGCAAGATGTGCTCGCGCTCGCGCGCTTTGCGCAGTTCGTACTCGGTGCGCCGCCGCACCACGTCCACACGATGATCGATGAAGCACTTGATGATCTCCAACAGGCCCAGTTCGCGCGGCTGCCCGTTGACGATGGAGAGCATGATGATGCCGAAGCCGGTTTGCAGTTGCGTGTGCTTGTAGAGGTTGTTGAGCACCACCTCCGCCTGCTCGCCGCGTTTTAGCTCGATGGTGATGCGCATGCCGTCGCGGTCGCTATGGTCGAGCACGTCCGACACGCCCTCGATGAGCTTCTCGTTCACCAGCGAGGCGATCTGTTCGAGCAGCTTCGACTTGTTCACCTGGTAGGGAATCTCGGTGACCACGATCTGCTCTCTGTCCTTGCCGACTTTTTCGATCGCGGCCTTGGCGCGCAGCTTGAGATGGCCGCGGCCCCTGGTATACGCGTCGATGATTCCCTGCCGGCCGAGGATGAACCCGCCGGTCGGGAAGTCCGGCCCGGGCACCATTTCGAGGATCTTCGCGAGCGGCGTTCCGGGATGCTGCACCAACTGGATCGCCGCATTGACCACTTCGGTCAGGTTATGCGGCGGAATGTTGGTCGCCATGCCAACCGCGATGCCGGACGAACCGTTCACCAGCAGGTTCGGCACTCGCGTCGGCAGCACTTCCGGCTCCTGCTCACTGCCATCGTAGTTAGGTTTGAAATCGACGGTGTCCTTGTCGATGTCTTCGAGCACCGCCGTGGCCACCCACGACATGCGCGCTTCGGTGTACCGGGAGGCCGCCGGCGGGTCGCCATCCACCGAACCGAAGTTGCCCTGCCCGTCAACCAGCGGATAGCGCATCGAGAAATCCTGGGCCAGGCGGACCAGCGCATCGTAGATGGCCATGTCGCCGTGCGGATGATACTTGCCCATGCAATCGCCGACGATGCGGGCGCACTTGCGGGTGGCCTTATTGGGAGCCAGGCCCATCTGCTGCATCGTGTAAAGAATGCGCCGATGCACCGGCTTCAACCCGTCGCGAATGTCCGGCAGCGCACGGCCGACGATCACGCTCATGGCGTAATCCAGATAGCTGCGCCGCATCTCCTCTTCGATGTTGATCGGGACGAGGTTCTTGTTGCCGTCGCCGCCCGGCGTTCCGGGCAAAGGCAGCGTCCCGCCGGATGGCGGCGGAGGCGGACCCTGAGGTGGTAATTCCTGGTCTGGCAAGTTGGCTCCTGTTGCGGGGTAAGTCCTATTTTAGCAAATGCTTAGTCGGCGGAACAAACATTTACGGTTTCGCCAGTTATTCGCCCGCTAAGCCTGTCGTTGGCGCGGCCATGTATGATGGGGGTTCGTGACTCAACTCCGGAGCCGGAAGCGCGCCCAGCCCGCGCCCGTTTCGCCGTCCCGCACTGCGTCTTCGCGCCGCTTGGGCTTGCTGCTAGCCGTGCTTTCCGCCGTACTCTGCCTCGGCCTGCTATCGCCGGAGATTCGCGATTCGGATTTCTGGTGGCATTTGCGGACCGGCCAGTACATCGTGGAAACGCGCTCGCTGCCCGTCCCCGACCCGTTTGCCTATACGACCGCCGCGGCTCCGTTGGCGTACCCCGGCGAAGAAGGCGTGCGGCACTTCAACCTGACTCACGAGTGGCTGGCGCAGGCGGTCTTCTACGCGGCTTACCGCGCCGCCGGCTTTCCCGGTCTGGTGGTGTTTCGCGCGCTGCTGCTGGCGGCCTTTTGCGGCCTCGCTGGCCTGGTGGCGTGGCGGCGTTCGGGAGTTCTCGACCGAGGTTGGATGGCCGGTCTTATAGCGGCAGCCATCGCAGTTCCGTTCGCGCTCGACCGGCCGCAGTTCCTCACGTATTTGTTCCTTGCGCTGACGGTGGCGATTCTGGAATCGCGCCGGCGGTTATGGCTGCTCCCGCCATTGTTTTTGATTTGGGCCAACTGCCACGGCGGCTTCTTCCTGGGCTGGGTGGTGCTGGCGGCGTACTGCGCCGAAGCGCTAGTGGCCCGCTTGCGGAATAGGTCGCCTGCCGAAGCGCGCGCCCTGTGGATGTGGTCCGCCGCGGCGGTACTGGCTTCGGGAATCAATCCCAACGGCTTCCGCGCCGTGCACGTTTTGCTCCTCTATCGATCGAGCGCGATGCAATCCTACCTGCTTGAATGGGCGCGTCCGTCGCTGTGGCCGCCGCCTCTGTTTGCCCTGCTGCTGGCGGCCGCGGCGGGCACGATGGTGTGGGCGCGGCGCACGGTTCGCATCGGCGACTGGCTGTTGCTGGCCGCCTTTGCCGCAGCCGCATTTAGCGCCGAACGGAACACCATCTTCATCGGCTTTTTCGCGCCGGTTTTTCTGGCGAGTTATCTGCCGTGGAAACGCGCGCTGCCTGCGGCAGCCGGCTGGGTCGCGGCTGGAGCGCTGGCCGCCGGCATCGTCTGGGGAACCGCGGCGGGCGATTTCTTCGAACTTCGCGCGGCCGAATGGCCTTACCCGGCGGGCGCTGCCGACTTTCTCGCGTCGCACCAGGTTACCGACCGCATGTTCAATACTTACGAATACGGCGGCTACCTGATGTGGCGGCTGTGGCCGCGCGAGCACGTCTTCATCGATGGCCGCGCGCTGAGCGACCGGGTATTTGGCGATTACGCCCGCATCCTCTACAATCACGATGCCTCCGGCGGCAAAAACGCCGCGCAGTTACTCGATCAGTACGGCGTCAACGTGATCGTGATGAACACGTTCGAGTATGCGACCGGCACTGTGTATCTGCTGGCTCCCGCGATAGCCTATTCCGCTCAAACGGAGTGGAAGCTGGTCTATCGCGACGCCCAGGCGCTGGTGTGGATGCGGCGCCCGCCCGCCGGCGTCAAGCCGCTCAATTCGATGGAAGTCTTCGGCCAGATGGAAGCCGAGTGCGGCCTGCACCTCGACCGCGAGCCTGGCCGTCCCCGCTGCGCGCGCAGCCTGGCGCAGACCTTCGCCAAGATCCACGACTTCACGCGCGCCCGCCGCTGGCTAGGAATCTATCTCGACCACCCACACCCATCCGACCCCGAAGCCGAGCAAGCTTACCGGCAGTATGTTGGTGCGGGAAAGTGATGGAATCGCGAAGGCGCTGAGATCGTGATGAGATACGACAAGATGTGAGACAAGTCGCGCGCGCGCCCCTTTCATCTGGATCCTTCACGGCCGCGCCTCCTGCGCGACGTTTTCGGCGCGATGCACCCGGACCTTCACCTCGACGCGCGAACCGAGCCGGTTGATGATCGACATCAGGCGATCCACTGTGAACCGCCCGAGGTCCGCATTGCGGATGCGCGAGAAGTCGGCCGCCGCAATACCGGTGCGGCTATGCGCCGCGCGCACAGTCAGGTGTTCCCGATCCAACGCCTTAATGATTTCGGCGGCCAGGATGGCCTTGAATTGTCCGGCATCGGCATTCTCATGCCCCAGGTCGCGAAACACATTACCGCTTCCCCGCACCAGTTCCAGTTTTTCGCTTTTCATCGCAACATCTCCTTCAATCTCTTCAAACGGTCCTCTATGAGGTCGATTTCGCGTCGCGGCGTCCTGATGCCCTGCGTCGATTTCTTCTGGAACGCGTGAATGACCCAGACTTCATCAGCTAGTTGCACCGCGTAGACCACGCGGAACGCATCGCCCCGGAACGGCAGCGCAATCTCGAACACGCCCGAGCCCAGACCGTGCATCGGCTTTGCAACGTCGGCTTTGCCGCCCTCTGCTGCGATGGTCAGGGCCGCAAGGCAGATCGACCTGGCTCCTTCGGGAAACGTCTCGAACTCCCTCAGCGCCGCTCCGATCCATGAAACGGGCCGTGTCTTTCTGGTCATTGGCCGTCCGCTGCTTCGCTCCTCCTCATATCGCTCATTGTTGTCATATTTGACAACAGATGTCAAGTGGAATTCTTGCGGGATGGTAGCGTATGTGTTGCCGGTAAGGATCGCCGGAAATCGGCTCGGATACAATTGGGAGCGTGGTAGCCCTAATTGCCACACTAAAAGCTAAATAGAGTTTGTTCCGCCCATTTTCGATGAAGCCTGTAGATCGACGTGTATTCCAAGAATGGCTGTTGATACTGACTGCCCTCTTCGCCATTGTGTGGGCGGTGATCCGGGCCTGCGTGCAATCGATCACGATGGATGAGGCTGACACTTATGCCTGGTTTGTCGCCACATCGAACGTCTGGTACCCGTTCTCGAACAACCATATCCTGAACACACTGCTGATGTGGGTCTCGACCCATGCATTCGGCCCGTCCGTCATCGCGATTCGGGCGCCCGCACTCCTAGGCGCGACTTTTTACGTTGGTATTTGCTACTTTTTGTGCCGGAGCATTACGGAACGGTTCAGTATTCGGCTCCCCGTTTTTATTTGTTTGACTTACAATCCATTTATTTTTGACTACATGGTGGCGGCGCGCGGCTACGGCCTAGCGAACGCCTTCCTGCTGGCAGCGATTGCGGTTCCGGTGTGGCATCGCGTGAAGAGCCGGCCTTCACTGCGCCAGTCCTGTGTGCTGGCATCGCTGGCGCTGGGGCTATCGTTCGCGGCGAATTATTCATTCGCTTTTGCCGGCCTGGCGGTGTTTTTCGCCATTACGGCGTGGGCGATACGGCGGCGCGCGGGGGAACCCGTCCTGCACATTGTGGGACTTTGCGCCTTGCCCGGGCTATTCGTCGCGCTCCTGCTGTGCGGTTATCCCATGATGCACTGGTGGGGCTATGGCTATGACATAGGCGCGCATTCGCTTAGAGAAATGAGGCAGAGCCTGGTGCAGTCTTCTCTCTATCAGTTGGACCCACGATTCCGAGCGACCGGATGGTATCAGGCGATGAGTTTTCTGCGGCCGCTGCTGCCGCCGCTTCTCGTGGTTCTCTGTCTTAGTCAGATTGTTGCAACAAGGCTCGACGGTTCCTGGCGTGAGGACACGCACGCCCGTTGGCTGGGAAGATTCGCCGCCGCGCTCGCCGCCATCGTGACGGTGTATGTGGTGATGCACTGGCTGGCATTCAGGTTCTACCGGCTGCCCCTGCCGCTGGGCCGGGCGGGAATCTTTCTGCTGCCGTTGTGCACTCTTCTGGGAGGTCTCATCGTGGCATCGCCGGCCCGGTCGCCGGTCTCACAGTGGCTCCGCCGCAGCCTCATCACGGTGTCCCTCTGCCTGGCTTTCTACCTTCTGCTCTGTCTGCGCCTGTCCTACTTCAAGGAATATCAATGGGACGCGGATGCAAAGGAAGTTTATTCTGTGTTGGCGCGGTACAACCATGAATACGGTGTCACCGATGTCGGAATGTTCGATTTGTGCTTCCCTTCGCTCAACTACTATCGAGTGCTGTCGAAGCGAGAGACATTCCGTGAGTTTCACCCGGAGCCTCCCAACCCTCCTGCCGACAAATCAATCTATGTCATGAGTCGAGTGAATCAGCGGAGCTTCATTGAAAAAGAGAAGCTGATCATTGTTTACCGGGGCAGATTCTCGGATACAGTGATCGCGGTTAAACCCAATGGGCCGATTCCGCCAACCATGATCGACCACTGAGTGAGCGTCGTTGGTGAAGACTACAAAAACGCCATGGTCTTGACGCCGGAGATGTCGAAGGGTCTGCGGCAGCGGGGGTTCTTGCAGGCTGCCTTGTTGTCGACCAGCACCATATAGCTCTGCGCTTTGGCAAACTTGGCTCGGTCGCGCTCATCGCCACCGGGCGGCAGGCGGTCCTTCTTCTTGCGCACCACCCAGTGCAGATCGTAGGACTCCACGCTGCGGCAGTACGGGCAGTTCAGGGTCGCAGGCTTGGTCGCCTGACTTTCGGTGTAGTAAGCTCGCTCGTCCATCAGCGTTCCCCGGTTCTCGACAGCACGGCCGCCGGCGCCCTCATGACTGCGGCCCGCGAAGATAGGTGTGCCCGTGCAGGCGGTATTTCAGGTCGCGGAAGAAATCGTAAACGTGGTTGCGGCTCGTACACTCGCTCTCCGGCGGGAAGCCGAGCGCGCGCGTGCCGTTTTCCACCCACAGCCGCTTGTCTCCCGCCTTGCCGGCATCGACATCGACGATGGTTCCCGAGCCACAGGATTCGCCGTTGAGCACCTGGAACGTCCCAGGCGGCACGGCTTGCGGTCCCCAGTCCTTGAGGAACTCCTCGAGAGGATACGCGCTGCACGGCTGTGCGGCGGTACATCCCCACAAAACGTACGCCTGCTGGTATTGGCCCGACTGAAGGGCATTCAGGAAAGCTCGTGTTTGCCGCTCGGCGGCGTTGGGAATAAAAAGGAAGTTGACCAGACAGCCAATCAGCGTCACAGCGGCGACCGCCAGCAGGACGAAGAGTCCCGTCTTGATCCGTTTGCCGCGGCGCTCATCGCTCGCGCCGTACTGGTCGAGATAGCCGCCCATTTCCTCCTCGAAACCTGCGTTACTTGCCTACCGGCGCCGCCGCCACCGGGTGAGCTTTGTCGTAGGCTGCGGTAGCGTCGGCAGTGATGTCCAGGACGGGCTTGAAGTACACCAGGGACTGCTCCTCCACCACCAGGTCGATGCCCTTATCCTCGGCGAGTTTCTTGACGACCTCTGTCATGCGCAGAGTGGCTTTGGACAAGATCTCCTGGCGGTCGGCCTGCACGTCGGCCTGCAAGTCCTCCTGTACGCGCTGCGCTTCCTTCTGCAGCCTGGTCCCCTGCGCCCGCAGTTCGGATTCGGCCTGCGGCGTCAGTTGGCCGGTACCCTGCTCCAGCCGCTGCGAGACTTGCGCCATCTGTTCCTGCGTCTGCCGCAGCGCGTCCGCGCGCGGTTTGTAGCGGGCTTCCATTTCGGCGCTGGCTTTCTTGATGTCAGCCGTATCGAACACGGCTTTTTGCAGGCTGATCGTTGCAATCTTGGGCTGCGCAAATGAGAGCGGAGCAAGGGCTAAAAAGGCCGCGCAGGCCGCAACCGGCCCCAGGCCCATCCGAAGTGACATGAAAAAGACTCCTAAATGGTGTTTAGAAATATTAGGGTAGCACACTGCCATCCGGGTACCCCGTGCTATTGGCGGGCACGTTTGCCGGGATCGAGGGCGAGCGCTTTTTCGATCACGCTTTCCCGATCGCCATTCTCCCACTGCGCGTGGATCTCGCTGTCGGGCATGCCGGCCACGCGGCCCAGCAGCAGAAAGGGCGGCAGCGCGTAGCGCAAAGTCGTCCAGCGGGCCATTTCCTTGAGCGAGCCCAGGGCGCGCTCGCGAATCAGGTCGAGCGCTCCCGCATTGGGCGAATCGGTGAGCACCACCAGCGCGCGCGCGGCTTGCAGACGGTCCTCGAGCACGATCGAATGCAGCATTTCCACCAACCACGTGGGCGCGATGCGGATATTCCGGTCCGGTTGCTTGCCGGCATAGACCGCGATGGCCGCCAGGGCGCGCATGGCATTGGCGCGGACAGCCCCGTCCGGGTCGCCGATGGCGTATTGCAACTCGCCGGCGGCCTGCTGCTTGTCGGCGCCATAGCCGATCACGGCGGCCGCCACTGCGCGCTGGCTCTCATCGGCGGAGTTGCGCAGCACATCGCGCAGCCAGTCGAAGTGGTCCGCCGCAAAGGTGAGAAAACGGGGCTGGAAAGAGCGCGCTTCCGGGTCATCCATCATCGAATAGCCCGCCGTGAAATCTTCGGTGGTGTTGCCGCGCGCCGCCGCGCGTGCCACCGCGGCGAGGAAATCCGCGTAAGTATCCAGGATTTCCTGCGGCAGCGTGGCATTGCCGGCTGGCGGAGAGTGGAAGGCGGGGTGCGGCGCGCCTTTTTCCTCAATCCCAATGAACAGGTCTACCGACGTACCCTCGCAACAGAGCGCCTCCACGCGCACCAGTACGACGCCGGAAATCTTGTCGATCTGGTCCTCGATATCGCCCTTCGACGCCGTCAGCGTCCCGCCTTTCTTGAGGCCCGTCGCTGCCTGGATCTTCTCGGCGGTAACCTTGCGCAGTCCGTAGTAGTTGATGTCGCCGATCCGGGGCGCCTGTGCCACCGCGGCACACGCCAGGCATAGCAACGCAATCAGTTTTCTCACGAGAGATGAGACGCGCGGCAATTCCAGGCAAGAGGTGCAATTCGGGGACCGTTCGGCGGGAGCGGTCAGAGAAAGGGAACGGGTTGGCAGGCATTCCTGCCGATGTGGCCCGCAAGAAACCGGCGGCAAGACCGCCAGGCGCTACAAAGAAAAACCGCACCGGACATCGCCCCTTAAGACCTGCAAGGCTTTATCCGATGCGGCTCGCCCAAGTTGGGCTGGGATCCGGCGTCGGGCTGACTGGTTTCGACCGCAACACGGCCCACTTCTGGTCAGGTCCGCGTCCTATTCTTTCCTTACCAGAAATGCCAGACAACTACCGCAACCTGTGATCCCCCGGAGAGACTATAAGACCGTTCGATAAAAAAACCCCTCTGCGGCAACCAACAAGGGAAGAATAGTGAGCAAAGCCTATTACAAACACCGGCTCCCGCAAGCACGCTGTCCCGTCGGCTCACTCTTCTTCCACCTGCCTGTTGCTGCAGAGGGCAGGTTAAAAAAGTTACTTCGCCAATTCACAATACGTTTAGCAATCGGACGTCCGCGTGTCAAATGCCGTAACCCCTTTTGAATAGAATGTTTTTTGGTTCGGCTGGCGGGCGGGTGGGACACTCTGGGCGGGCGGTGTGTCGCTATGACACAATTTGTGTGATGGGGCCTGTTGTGCTCGGCATTCTGATTCTCGCGCTGGCGCCGGCAGCCGGGTGGGCACAGGGCCCCGGCGCAGCCGACCCGGTGGTGGTATCGGGCGACCATCCGCGCCTCTTCCTGCGAGCTGGCCGGCTGCGGCTGCTGCGCCGCGAACGCGAACGCCACTCGATGCGCTGGCAGCAATTCGAAGCGCTGATTTCCGGCAATGCTCCCATGCCCGAACCGGGCTTCGCCCAGGCTCTCTACTACCAGGTCTCGGGCGCTCGCGCCGCCGGACGCCGCGCCGTCGAGTGGGCGCTCTCCGCCTCCGACCTGCGCCAGATGGCCCTGGTCTACGATTGGTGCCAGGACGTACTGACGGCGGCCGAACGCGACCAACTCGCGTCCCACATCGCGCGGCGCACCAGCGAAACCGGGGCTCTCGAGTCCATCCCCGGCGTGCGCTCTCGCGTGCTTGCCGCGGTGGCGCTGTTCGACGAAGCGCCAGCCGCCGCGCCGGACCTGCCGCGAAAGGAATTGGATCGCGCGGTTCACTCCTGGTGGGAAGGCAAGCTGGCGCCGGCGCTGGCCGCCGGCACCGCGGTGGTCCCGCGCGAGGATGCCTACGCGATGATGGAACTGCTGCACGCGCTCGCCGACTCAGCCCGCCTGGATCTGCGCGAATCCGCGCCCGCCTACTTCGCTGCGTTCCCGATCGAGCACCTGATGAGCTACTATCCGGCGCCGTACCACGTGGCGGAGGGCGACATTTATTTGGGCGCCACGCACCGCACCGGCGGCCCCGATCTCGATTCCGCGGCCTTCTCCCGCGCCGCCGAGCTGGCCATGGTGGCCTTTGACGTCAACGCGCCCTCCACGCAAGTTTTGCAAGGCTGGCTGATGCACGACCGCTTCCAACTGCGCACGCCGCTCGGTGCCCCGTATGAATTCCTCTGGGCCAACCCGTATCAGCCCGGCCTCAGCTACTATCAGGTGCCGCTGGTTTACTATAGTCCCCTCTCGGGCCGTTTGTACGTACGTTCCAGTTGGGAAGATGATGCCGAATGGTTCGGGCTCTTCGACGGCGCGATCGAGTGGTTTCGCGACGGCCGGGTTACCACGCTGAATCCACATGACGCCCCGCATGCCGCCGCGGAGCCGCTGTTGCTGGATGCAGCCGCCATCTGCTTCGCCGGCCCGGATGGCAGGGAGCGCGGCCAGTGGCGTTTGACGCTCGAAGATGCGCAGCCCGTGTTCGTCGTTGGGCTCGAGCCCCGCCGCGCCTACCTGGTGGAAGTCGACGACGAAGAAATATATGAGGCCGCAGCCGACCCGGCCGGCACTCTACAGATCGATGACGTGCCCCATGGCCGAGCCGCCGGCATAAGGTTGCACGCGATCATACCCGCGCATCGGTAGCAGGCTGGCAGGCGAAAACGCCTGCTCCACCTGGCGGCAGCGAGTGGGACAGACGCCCGGTTTCGGATCCGAAGCGGACTTTCGTCTGTCAACCGCTTACACCTTCGCGGCGTGCGCTGGCCTGTGCTCGGCCACGTATTGGCGGAGGCGCGCGTGGAACGCCGCGGCCAGCGCGGTCTGCGCAGCCAGCGTGCGGCCCACTTTGGCGCCCTCGATTTCCTCGACCGGCAGCAAGTCGCGCGTGGTGGAGGTGATGAACACTTCGTCGGCGGCTTGGAGATCGCCCGGCAGCAGCGGCTTCTCGCGGACCTCGAGGCCCGGCACACGGATTTCGTCGAGCAGGACTTCGCGCGTGACGCCGGGCAGACAGCCGGAGCTGAGCGGCGGCGTCCAGACCTGGTTCCCGTTGGCGATGAAGATGTTGGCCGAAGTGCATTCGGCCACCTCGCCGCGCTCGTTGAGCAGGATCGCTTCGTCGAAGCCGCGCTGCTGCGCGTTTTCGAGCCAGGTCAGATTCATCGCCCAGGAGAGGATCTTGGCGCCGGCGAACTCGCAGGTGGCGTGGCGCGCCTGCGTCTGGACGGCCAATTTGACGCCATGGCCCCAATCCTTGGTATCGGCCGTCAGCGCGATCAGGTCGCTGGCGCGGCCGGTCGAAGGGCCGGCCCACATGCCGCCGCCGTTGCGGACAATCGCGACGCGGAGGGTCGAATCGTAGGCGTGGTTGGCTTCCACCAGCTCCAGCAGCCTGCCGCGCAGCACCTCTGGACCTTCGGGCAGCGGCACGTGAAACAGCGCGGCATCGCGTTGAATGCGGGCCCAGTGGCGTTCGAAAGCGAAAAGCACGCCTTCGGCCACGCGCAGGGTACTGAAAACGCCCCAGCCCGCCAGCAGGCCGACTTGCCCCGCAGCCAGCGTTTCGGACGAGGCTTCCTGAATGCGATCGTTGTGAAGAATAAACCTGTGCAGCACGCCTCTATTCTATCGCGCGGCGCAGTGGTGGCCCGGTAGGACAGACCATCGCGCCTTTCGTGGTCTGCCATTTTTCGCTGGAGCACGAAAACCTGACAGACGACCAAAAGCGATGGTCCTACCGCTGGCAGAGTGCGGCGCGTTGCTGCTGCAGCTCGGGACGGTACTCGGGCGGCACCAGCAGCGTCAAGGCGTCGGGGACGATGCGGATCTCGGCCGGCAGGTGGCCGGCGAATTCGCCATCGATTTGCAGGCAGACGCGCTCATCCCGCGGCTTCGACGCCGATACGCGCCGGGCGCGCAACACGACGATGCCCCGCATGCCCTCGACACGATTGGCGACGAGACCAGCGAAATACCGCACATAGCGCAGGGTGGAGCGGCCCTGGAACAAGACGAGCTCGAAATGGTCGTCGAACAGGCTGACGTCGCGGGCGATCTCGAAATCGCCGCCGTAGTTGCGGACTTTGCTGATCAGGGCAAACGAACAGCGGTGCGTCACGCCATCGGCCTCAATCGAGAACTCCGGCAGCCGGCGCCCCAGCATGCTCCAGCCGGCCAGCCAGTATGCCAGCTTGCCGATGCGCGCCTTCAACGGTGCACTGACCTGGTAGACGATCTGGGCGTCCAGGCCGATGCCCGCCATCAGCAGAAAATGCCGGGTGGTGGCGCCGGCCTCCGAATTCACTTGCCCGATCGAAATACGCTGTGGGCGGCATTCGCCCAGGCGGCGCGCGGCACCCAGGAAATCGCCGCCGAGTTTCATCTCCATCGCCAGCACGTTGGCGGTGCCCGCCGGCAGCACTCCCAGCGGCACCTGGGAATGCGCCATGCCTTCGGCCACTTCGTTGAGGGTGCCGTCGCCGCCGGCGGCCAGAATCAGATCCGCGCCGCCCGCGATCTGTTCCCGCGCCAGCGCGCCCGCGGTGCGTGGACCGGTGGTGGGGCAGCACGTCACCTGATGCCCGTCTTGTTCCAGGATTGCGGCGGCGCGCGCGATCAGCGCGCCTCCTTTCCGCCCCAACTTGCCCGCGCATGGGTTATAAATGAGGACGGTCTTGCTGTAGCTGGTGATAGTGGACTCTCCCGCTTCCTGGTTAGATTATAGATGAGAGCACAATGAAAGACTTCGCGCGGGAAGCCGAAACGCTGCGCGCCGAGCTGCGCCGCCACGAGCATCTGTACTACGTCCTGGACCAGCCGGAAGTCAGCGACGCCGAGTACGACGCCCTGATGCGCCGCCTGCGGGAACTGGAGGAGGCCCATCCGGAGCTGGCTTCTCCCGATTCGCCGGCCGGGCGGGTTGGCGGCAAGCCGCGCGAGGGCTTCGTCAAGGTCCGCCACAGCGCGCCCATGCTCAGCCTTGACAATGCGCTGAACGAAGGCGAGCTGCGGGATTTCGACCGCCGCGTGGGCGAGTTGTTGGAGGGTGCCCGGTACACGTACGTGGCGGAGCTGAAGCTGGATGGCCTTTCGATGGCCGTCGAATACGAGCAAGGCCGCTTCCGCCAGGCGGTGACCCGCGGCGACGGCTCGGTGGGCGAGGACGTCACCGAAAACGCGCGCACCATCCGCTCCCTGCCGCTCCGCGTGGATTCCGCATGGCCCGCCTTCGAAGTGCGCGGCGAAACCGTGATGAACCGGCGCGCCTTCGAGCGCCTCAACGCAGAGCGCGACGAACAGGAGCTGTCCCGTTTCGCCAACCCGCGCAATGCCGCGGCCGGCTCGCTGCGCGTGCTCGAGCCGCGGATCACGGCGTCGCGCCGCCTGGATTACTACACCTACTTCCTGATGACCGGCGGCCACTTCGCGCTCCCCAGCCATTGGGCTTCGCTCGATGAGATGGTCCGCATGGGCTTCAAGGTCAACCCCCATCGCAAGCTGTGCGCGAGCGTGGACGAGGTGCTCGAATTCTGCGCCCACTGGGAAACGCACCGCCAAGAGCTGCCTTACGAGATCGACGGTGTGGTGGTGAAGGTGGATTCGGTGGAGCAGCAACAAGCGCTCGGCTTCACCGCCAGAGCGCCGCGCTGGGCCATCGCCTACAAATATCCGGCGCGCCAGGAGCGCACCACGGTGGTCGCCATCGAAGTGCAGGTGGGCCGCACCGGCGCGCTCACCCCGGTCGCGCATTTGCAGCCGGTGGCGGTGGGCGGCGTCACCGTCTCCCGCGCCACGCTGCACAATGAAGACGAGATCGCGCGCCTGGAGTTGAAGATCGGCGACGAGGTGATCATCGAGCGCTCCGGCGACGTGATCCCCAAGGTGGTCCGCGTCTGGGCGCAGGGCAAAGGCCGCACGGCATTCGCGATGCCCGTCAACTGCCCGGTCTGCGGCGGCAGGGTGGTGCGCGAAGAGGGCGAAGCCGCGCGGCGATGCATCAACGTGGACTGCCCGGCGCGGCTGAAGGAGTCGATTCTCCATTTCGCATCGCGCGGCGTGATGAACATCGACGGCGTGGGCGAGGCACTGGTGGATCAGCTCGTCGATCGCGGTCTGGTCAAGAGCGTCGCCGATCTCTATCAATTGACCGCCGAACAATTGCTGTCGCTGGAGCGTATGGGCGAAAAGTCGGCCGCCAACGTGCTCACCAACATTGCTCGATCCAAGCTGAATCCGATGCCTCGGGTGATCGCCGCCCTGGGAATCCGTTTCGTCGGCGAGCGCACAGCGACGCTGTTGGCCGAGGCGTTGGGCAGCCTGGACGCTCTGGCGGCGGCCAGTGCCGACGAGTTGCAGGGCGTGGAAGAGGTCGGACCCAAAGTGGCGGAAAGCATCCTGCAGTTCTTTCGCGAGCCGCGCAATCGCGATCTGATGGAGCGGCTGCGCGCCGCCAGTCTCGATTTCACTTACGTTTCGACGCGGCCCGCGGCCGGCCCGCTCCAAGGTCTCACCTTCGTGCTGACCGGCACGCTGCCCTCCCTTAGCCGCGATCGGGCCAAGGCGCTGATCGAGCATGCGGGCGGCAAAGTGGCCGTTTCGGTGAGCAAGAAGACCAGCTTCGTGGTGGCCGGCGAAGACGCCGGATCGAAGCTCGATAAGGCGCGCACGCTGGGAATCGCCGTGGTGGATGAGCAAGAACTGCGGCGCTTGATTGAAGTTCGCGAGTAACGGCCGGGCGGACGCGCTCATCCAAGCCGCACCGCGCGCTACGGGTGGTCGTCTCTCATCAGCTTGCTCACGCGCTTCAGATTGCTCCTGATCTCGTCGGTGGCGTCGATCAGTTGATTGGTGTCATAAATCACGCGCGGGGTCAAAAAGATGATCAGTTCGGTGCGCGATGTGCTGACTTGTTTGGTGCCGAACAGCATGCCCAGGACCGGGATGCGATTCAGATACGGGATACCACCCGTGGATTCTGTCTTGGATTCGAGGATGGCCCCGCCGATGGCAACCGTGTCGCCATCCTGCATCGTGAGCTGCGTGCTCATGGAGCGGTTGGAGAACGACGGAGAATCACCGACGTTGGTAGACGACGACCCCGCCAAGGGAGCGCTCACCTGCTGGTTGACGATCATCGTCACCACGCCGCTCGAGTTGATGTGCGCCAGGATGTTCAGCGTCACGCCCGTGCTCTGGTTGCTCACGCCCTGGACAAGTTGCGAGTTGCCACCCGTAACTCCCGACAAGCCGGTGGAAGTGGCCACCGGAACCTGGCTGCCCACGTTCATGGTGGCCGGCACGCTATCGGTGGCGATGATGCTAGGCGAAGAGATCACTTTGGAGCGGCCGCTGCTTTCCTGCGCCTGCAGCGTACCGAGCAGTTGTTTGGCCTTCAGAACCAGCGTGCCGGCCTGCAGCAGCACGCCGCCCGGGCCGGCCGCGAGAAATGGCGCCGTCGATGCCGCGATACCGCCGTTCAGGCTTTGCGAGGAGGTTGCTCCCGTCACACTATTGGTCGCGGTGCTACCGGTGGAGAGCGTGGTTGCGTTGCTGCTTCCCGCCGATTGCAGATAGGTTTGCAAGCCCGCCGCGAAATTGCCCGACAGGTCTACCTCGTAAATCTTGCAGTCGATCAACACCTGCCGCGGCGCCACATCCAACTGCCGCAGCAGATTCTGAATATCCTCCCAGTCCTGCGGCGTTCCCTGCACCAGGAGCGTGTTATCGAACGGATTGGGGATGACGTGCGGCATGTGGGCGGGCGGTTCGCCGCCGGTGGTCCCCTGGCCCAAGTAGCTGCCGGTGCGGTCGGCCATGGCCGACTGCGCCGTTCCATTGGCGGTCAAACCCTGCCCCTGCATGGGCGCCCCTTGGGTCTGATATCCGCCGTAACCGCCGTAACCGCCGGACATATTGCCGTAGCCCGTCCCCATGGATCCGCCGTAGCTCATGGAGCCGCCGCCGTAGCCACCGCCCATGCCGCCGCCGCCGTAGCCACCGCCCATGCCGCCACCGCCATAGCCACCGCCCATGCCGCCGCCGCCATAGCCACCGCCCATGCCGCCGCCGCCCATGCCGTAGCCCGTGCCATTCAAGCCGAGGCCCGAAGCGTACATGCTATTGTTAGCTTGCTCGGCCAATCCGATCAGCGCCATCGGATTCCCGGTGTACAGCGCCATGATCGCCATGGCCACCGTCTCGGCGCGGCCATACTTCAAGCGGTACACCCAGTTATTGGTCGATCCCGCCGTCACTTTCACAGGGATGTCCAGCTTGTCGATCCACTTCTGTACTTCCGCGAAGATGCCCGGATTGGGAGCCACGGCAATCAGGGTGTTGATGCGGTCTACCGGAATGAACCGCACGGCTGAGCTCTTCTCGGAGAGCGCGTAGGCTTTGAAGACCGTGTCCAGTTCCTTGGCCAGGTCGGTGGGACGGCTGTTCTCGATGTCGAAAAGGCGGACGCGCTTGGACGCGAAGGTGTCGCTGTCAAACATCGCGATCAGTTCCATCGTCCGCCGCATGTTGCGGCCGTTGTCTTCGAGAATCAGCAGATTCGCCGGATCATAGGTGGAGTGCGTGGCGCCTTCGCCGTAGAATGGCGTCAGCAGTTTGTCCATGTCCACGGCGGTGGCGTACTTGAGGAAAATCAGGTTCAGAACCATCTGCTCGTCGTCGGGCAGCGTCTTGGCGTCCGCGTTGATGATCGGCTCCAGCGGAAGCTGGGACACCGCGTTGACCGGCACGATCCGGTACAGGTCGCCGACCTTCACGATGGTGCTGGCATTGACCCGGAGGATGGTTTGGAGAAGCGTCATCAGATCCACCGGCTTCACTTCGCCGTAGGTGTGAATGGTGACCGAGCCTCTGACCCGCGGATCGATCATTATATTGATCTTCAGCAGCTTGGAGATCAGGTTGACCATCTCGATGAGATTCACGTTGTCCATCGAGAGCAGACCCTGGTCGGCCATCTTCGGCTCCTGCGCCGGCGCGGTGGCCTTGGCGGGCGCGGCCTGCTGCGCCGGCGCCGGCTGCGCTGGCTGCGGCTGCGGTTGCTGCGCCTGCCGCTGCTGCGTAATGTCCTCGATCGATCTCGACGGAGCCTGCGCCAGCAACGCCGGAATCATGGCGCCGGCGAGCGCGAGCGAAAGAAAGAAGCTGCGGTGCATCGGTTACTCCCGCCCGCTTGCCGGGCCCGCCTGCTGGCGCGCCCAGAAGGCTTGCTCCGCCGCGTCCAGCTCCGATTTCTTGGTCCGCCACCGGTAAACGCCGAAGGGGCCCGGCCGTTCAAAGCGGACGGCGTCGCCATCGTCCCAGGCCCTGGTGTTGTCCCATGCCTCGGGGCGTGCGGGAGCCACCGATTGGGCTTCCGCCCGCGTAATGCCGAACGGAGTCCGGCGGTAGATCCACGTCTTGCCTTGCGCGTCGGTATGGCGGTAGAGGTTGGACTCCACCACTACCGCGCCGGCGGGTATGGCGAGCGTCGCCGTCCCGCCAGCCGGCTCGGCCGCTCGCAGCGCCATCATCGAAACCAAAAGTATTAGAAATGTTTTCATTGCTTACTCTCCCAGATCTACAAACTTCGCGCAGGCATTGGTGGGTAGCGCCTGACCTTCACTGCACCGGCTCCCAGAGACAGGCCGAACCGAACGGCGTGCGACTCATCACCTTGCGGTAGCCATCCACCACCGATCCGACCGCCGACGTGTCGCCCGGGTTGCAAAGCTTGACGCCGAAGTGGGTCGCCTCGCCGGGTCCGGGCGCCGCCGGCGGCGGAGGCGGGGGCGCGTATACGGGAGCAGGCACATCGGTCCGCACCGCGGCAGCCTGCATGGCGGGACTCGTGTTATCTTCCAACTCGTACACCGACTTGTGAATCACCTGGTCTCTCCACGCGAACTCGATCTCTCTTGTATTGACGCTGCGCAGCGTGAATTCGCCGATCGTCTCACCCGGATGCACCGCCTCGTGCTCCGAACTTTTCGTGACGCTGAGGATGGCGATCGGCCTGCCATCCAGATTCATGTATCCGTGATAGACCGGCAGCGGCGGCACCGGCGGGGGAGGCGGGGGCACCGGAGGCGGCGGGAGCGGAACGTTGGGATCGCGCGAGCGGTCCAGCAGGTCTTTCTGCGCCACTTCTTTGTAAGCGGACGGCAGCACCGCCGGCGGGTTGGGCAACGGCTGCCAGGGCGCCGTTGGCGGCGCGGCCACGGGGCGGCCCAGGGTCGCGGCCTGATGCGCCTTGGCGGCGCGCCACCCGTCCCGCAATTCGATGGTGGTCCATACCACGGCGCCCGCCAGAGCCAAATTGAGGACGATCCAGAGCTTGCGATTCACGCTCCCTGCCCCCCTTTCTTCTCGGGCAACAGTTTGCGCGCCACCAGCGCACCCACCGAAAGATGCACCTGTATGTTCTTGTTCTTGTCGTTGCCGCCGTTGACGCGGAGCTCGTTGGTGGCCAGGATCTGCGGCTGGTCGGCCAGCCCCGCCAACAGGTTCACCAGTTGATCGATGCCGCAGACGAAGGCCACCTCGACGCTGACTTCGCCGTAGTCGCCGCTCACCACCGCTTCGCCCATGCGCTCGACGCCGCGCACTTCGATGCCGTTGGCCTTGGCGACGCCCTGCACGAGCTCCAGCAACTGGGCCTGCGCCTGGGCCTTGGTGTCGGCCTTGAGGATGCCTTTTTCGCGCGTGGCCAACTCCGCCTGCGCATGGCGGAGCCGCCCTTCCTTACCCGGAACGGAGGCCGCCTTGACGCGCAACGATTCCAGCCGGTTCTCGGCGATGGGAATGGCTTCGGCGGCCGGAACCGATCCCGCGTCGGAGCCCGCAAACAGGCCGAACCGCCAGGCCGCGGCAGGAATCAACAGCGCCGCGCCCGCCACCAGCCACGCCCGCGAGCGGCGGTCCAGGTTCCCGATGGTCATGACTTCCCCCTGGTGGTGTGAATCTGGAACGTCTCTCCGGCGCCCGCTGCCGCGTGCTGGTCCATATCCATTTGCGAATTCCGGAACAGCGGCGAAGAGTCGAGAATCTTCAGCAGCGGCGCGGCCTGCGGCGCCTCCCCATTGATCCGCGCCGAATCGCGCGTCAGCTCGAGGGCGTTGGTCCACGCCGGCGGCTCTACCAGGCGGGTGAGCTCGCTGAGCGCGTCCAGATCGGCGCGCGTGCGTCCGCGGTATTGGTCGAGCAGCGCGGTGCGGGCGCGCGTTCGCTCGGTTTCCCGGTCCAGCGCGGCGGCGCGCACGGCGCCGGGTTGGACGCGCGCGATTTGGGCCTCCAGCGTCTTCAGATACCGGCGATCTTCGAACTTCGGCCACGCGATCATGCCGATCAGCGCCGCCAGCGCCAGCCCGGCGAGCACCGCTGTGGGAACGAACATGGCGCGCGAGCGCGAGCGCCGGTACTCGCGCGGCAAAACGTTCGCCGCCGGCGCCAGCCGGGGACAGGCCCCTGCCAGCGCCGTGGCGTACGGCAGTGCGTTGCGGGATAAATCGTTTTCCACCGGATTGACGGTGGGCCGGGGCAGCAATTCCTCCAGCGTCGTCGGCTGGGTTTCCGGCGGCAGCCGCAGCTCGGCCAAAGCCAGCGCCGCGGCGCGTTCCGGCGCCATCTCGAACTCGGCGGAAAACACCGGCCGCCACGGGCTTTCGCCGTATACCTCTACCGCGCCCTCCGGCGTGCGGCCGAGCCCCACGAAGCCTTCCCCGTCGCGATGGCCGTTCAGGCGGACGGCGGTGTGCACCGCGGCAGCGGAGAAGGTGAAACTGGAAATGGCAATGCCCGCCGCCGTAAACAGCTCCATGTAATGCTCGATCGCGGTGCGGCGCGCGATGCCCAGCAGCACGCCGCCCGAAGGCAGCGGGGACCAGCCCCACGCCACCTCATCATCGCCGTAGGGATGCAGCGTGTCGATTTGCAGCCGGATGGCGCTTTCCGTATCGCGGGCCGCCACGCCCGGCAACGCCAGTTGGCGGACAATCGTTTCGCGCCGCGGCAGCAGCACGGTGGCGCTCAGGTGGCCGGCGCCGGCGGATTTCAAGAAGCGGCTGTATTCGCCGCCCCATTCCGCGGCGGGACGCCCGTCGAAGCCCGCGATGACCAGGCGTCCCAGCACCCGGACGCCGGTCGGCCGTACCCGCGCCACCACCACTTCCAAGTCCGTGGCGCCGATGGCGATGCCCACGCCGGAACCGAATTCGAGCAGCTTGCGCACGTCTTTGGGAATCGCCAGCGGCATCGATGTCATTCGCTCCACGCCGTGTCGTACCAGCGCAAAATGTGAATCGGGGCGTCATAGCCCGGCGGCATGTACTTGACCATCGCCGCCACGGTGCGCCGCAGGTCGGAGAGTTGCCCGTTGTCCAGGCGCAGGCGCGCGGTGGCCCGTATGGTGACGATGGAGCGGCCACCCACCCGCAGCCTGCCGGCCGCCTCGCCCGCCATTCCCGCCACATCCCCAAGCTGCTCCTGCAGAATGGGACCCGCGTTGCGCCGCGCCGCCACCGCGGCAATCGCGGCCGGGTTCATCCCCACCGCGGCCAGCACCGCCGGCGAGGCGGTGTTCACATCCACCTGCGAACTACGCCCGTAGACCGAAAGGCAGTCCACCAGCCCCGCGCGGCGCGCCAGATGCATGCCGCCGGCCGCGTCTTGCTGCGGGGCATAGGTTCCGTAAAACAGTTCGGGTGTTACGCCGGGCACGGACAACAATTCCTCAATCTCTTGTAAGGACGCGCCCGCGGGCTGAAAAGACGGTCCCTGCGTCAGGCCCGGTGGACCAGCCGCGCCGGTGCGTGCCTGGTCGATCGAGTGGGCCAGCGCGTCCGCCCGGACCTCGTCCAGCCCCAGCGCCATTCCCAGCCGGGTGAGATCTTCGAGGGTGGCTCGGTTGACGTTCAGCTTGGCCGTTTCGGGAATGAATTCCACCCGCACGTCGCCGCTCGCGAAATGGTAGATCACTTGGGTGGCGCCCTGCGGGATTGTGCTGGCAGCGGGGTTCTGGATACCCCACAGAACCTCGACCGCGGCGCGATCGATGCCCGCCGCAGCCAGGTAATAGCTGCGCAAGCCATCGAGCGCGGTGGACGTGCGTTCGGTTTCTCCGTGAATCGTGGTCGCCAGCGAAAACCCGATCGCCGCCAGCGCCGCCGAAAGCCAGAGCACCGCTAGCAGCGCGCTGCCGCGGCGCCGATGCGCGTTTCGAGCCACCACCGTGAGGGAGTCACCGTGGGCCTGCGGCTCTGCCAAGGGGATGAAGCCAAGCGCCGTGGCGCGGGCCGTCAGGCCTGCAGAGCCGAGAGTCATCTCGGCTTTTCTTCCCAGAGTGCTGGCATGATCTTCAACCGAGCGGTTGCCGGCGACCGTGTTCGTCCCCTTCCGCGCGGCGCTCGCTACGCCGGCCGCGGGTGTGCGCCATGGAAGTGGGCGCCTTGCGGCTGGCTTTGTATCAGGGCACGGCTTCAGCCGTGCCGCAACGCATCGGTAGCCAAAGGCTTTAGCCACTGAGTCTCTCCTGAGTCCGCAGGGGCTGAAGCCCAAATCCTTCTCCCGATCCTTCGGCACGGCTAAAGCCTTGCCCTGATACAAAGCCTCCTGACAGAGCAAAGTGTTGTGTGCCCCTACGCTCAGATTCATGCGAATTCACCAGGAATGGAGCGTTTCGCCATTTCTGCGTCGCACACCCGGCGGCCGCTCCGCAGCGCGTCATATTATCAAAAGTCCTCATAATGGATCTGCCAGGATCGGTGAATGCGGATCGGCGCCGTCACCGTGATCGGCTGCAGGTGTGAAGGATCGGCTACCAGCGGCGCCATTTCCACTCGAATCGCCACCGGCCAGCCGGTGCCCGTCGCGGTCGTCATCCATTGCGGCGGCAAGAACTGGGGCTGCCTCGGGGGCGATGGCGGCGTCACCAGATAAGAGAACCGGCAATAGGCCAGTTTGTCCGCCAGCACAAACGATTTTGGACTGGCCACAACGGGCGTGAAATGCACCATCATCCCGGCCACTGGGTCGGGGGTCATATCGGCGCAGGCGCCGCCGGCGCCAATCCGCGTGTATGGCGTCTCGTTCACCACCAGCCGCACTCCCGCACCCTCCTCGCCCGGAATCACGAACATCTCGAGGATCTGCGCCGGGCCGCGCCAGCCTTGCTGCAACGAGAATGTGGAAACCAGCCGCATGGCTTGCGGCTCGGCCTGAAAAAACACGAAGGTGGAATTCTGCAAGTCCGGGCGTCCCATGCATGGCGGCTGCACCGGGACCAGCCCTTCCAATTCCTGCACCAGCACTCGCTGCGCGCCGGCCACGCGCCGGTTGGCGAGCAGCTTTTCATCCGTCTTGTGCAGCGCCTGCAAGGCCACTTCGAGAGAAAGCAGCATAGCCACCGAAAGCGCGCTCAGCAACGTTACGGCGATCAGGACCTCAATCAGCGTCACGCCGGCCTGCCGGCTTCGCGCGTCAGAAGCAGTGAAAGAACCATGGCCACAGATAAACACAGATGAACACGGATCGAGAACAAGAGTCTTATCAGTGTTCATCGGTGTTCATCCGTGGCCAGAAACCGCATCATGGCCCCAGCACTCTGCGGCGCAGGCCCTCGATCTTAAAGGTCCGGCGCTGGCCGGAGGCCATCCACCATATCTCCAGCCGCACGTGGTCAAGCGCGATGGCGCCCGGGGCGGGCGTCGGCGGCGCTTCAAAGGGCGTGATCTGCGCTACCCATCCCGCCACTAACCCGCCGGTCAAATCGGTGTCGAACGTCCCGCTCGGCGGCGCGGCGGGGTCCGCCAGGATGTCGTTCATCCGCAGGCGTGCCAACTGCGCCACCCGGTCGTAGTCGCGCAGCCGCGCGGCATTGCGTACCGAGCCGGAAATGGCCGCCAGCAGCCCCACCACGGCGATCGCCATGATGAGCGTGGCGACGATCATTTCGAGCAGGGTGAATCCGCGCGTGCGCCTCACTCTGTATGGACGGTTTCCACGCGCGGAAAGCCGGTCATGGGGTCCAATTGCACCCTGCGCCGTCCGCCATGGCGGTTGGAATACTCGACGCCAATGGCTGGCGCCGTACCGCCGGGGACGATCAGAAGCTGGCGGCCGCCGCCCTCGGAGCCGTCGCCGTCCGGCAACACCTTGTCCATGGTGATGCCTTGCGGCACCTGGAATCGCCGCGCGAAGCCGTCGCTGCCGTCCGCGGAAATGGTTCCGTCTTTGAGCGAGATCGACACCACCACCGGGTGTTCGCTGCGTTCGGCGTGGGTCACCGCCCCGTTCAGGAAACTGGCGATGGCGTCGCCGGTGGAGGCCAACCGCACGCTGTCCAGGCCGGCCGAAACCGAGGGAATCGAGACGCTTACCACGATCCCGATCACGGCCACCACCACCAGCATCTCGATCAGCGTCACGCCCGAAGTAGGACGGACCATCGGTCTTTGTGGTCTGTCAGCGCTCGCCACAGCGCGACGCCCTGACAGACGTGGCAAACGCGGCAGACATGACAGACGACCAAACCCGATCGTCTGTCCTTCCCCCGGCCTACTGGCTTTTCCAACTGACGATATCGGCATTGATTCCGTCGCCGCCGGGCTGGCCATCGGCGCCGTAGCTGATAATATCCGGCTCATCGCCGTGGTCGCCGGGGAACTTGTACAGCCAATCGTGGCCCCACGGATCTTTCGGAATCTCCTGCGGCATATACGGCCCGTTCCACTCGGCCGCGTCCGCCGGCTTCACGCGCAGCGCCGCCAGGCCCTGCTCGGTAGTGGGAAAGTTCCCGTTGTCCAGCTTGTAGGTGCCGAGCGCGCCCATGAAACCTTGTATCTGCGCGCGCGCCGCCGTGATTTTGGCCTTGTCTACGTTGCTCCAGAGCCGCGGGCCCACCAGGGCCACGAACAGCCCAATGATCGTCACCACGACCAGCATTTCGATCAGGGTGACGCCGGCCGCGCCCCGCTTCCGCCTGTTCGCCGTCTGCTTCATTTCACACCGCCACATCGTTGATGCTCGTTATCGCGAGCAGCATACTCAAAACCAAACCGCCGACCACTATGCCCATCACCAGAATCACCACTGGCTCGAAAATGCTGGTGAAGCGGCGGATGGCCGCCCGTGTCTCATTTTCGTAAATCTCGGCCATGCGGGCAAACATCTGGTCCAGCCGGCCGGTTTCCTCGCCCACCGTCAGCAGATGCGCGGCCAGCGGCGGGAACACGCCCGCCTTGCGCGTGGGCCCCGCGATGCCCTCGCCGCGCTTCACCCCGTTGGCCACCCCAACCAGCGAATTTGCGATCATCCGGTTGTTCAGCGTAGCCGCGCCGATCGCGATCGACTGCACCAGCGGAACCGAGTTTTCGAGCAGCGTGGCCATGGCGCGCGCGAACCGCGCCGTCTCCGCCTTGAGCAACGCCACGCCCAGCAGCGGCACTTTCAGCCGGGCACCGTCCCACCACAACCGGCCCGCCGCCGTGCGCGTGTAAACGCGCCACAAGATGGCGACCACCGCCAGCCCGCCCAGCACGAACCAGCCGTAGCTCTTGACCAGGTCGCTCACTTCCAGCATGATCCGCGTCGGCGCCGGCATCTTCATGTGCCCATCGGCGAAGATTACCGCGAAGCGCGGCACCACGAAGCTCAGCAGGATGAAAACCGAGGCCGCGGCCACCGTCGCCAGCAGCGCCGGATAGATCATCGCCGAGACGATGAAGTTGCGCAGCTCGTCGCGCGAGCGTTCGAACTCGGCCAGCCTCGAAAAGATGACGGCCAAGGCGCCCGAGGCTTCGCCGGCCCGCACCATATTGATGTAGAGGTCGGAAAAGTATTCGCCGTGCGACGCCAGGCTGTCGGCCAGCGTACGGCCGCCCTTCAGCACGCGCAGCACGTCCAGTACGATGAAGCGGAACTGCGCCCGGTCGGTCAGCTCGGCCGTGATCGAAAGCGCACGGTCGAGCGGCACGCCTGCGTTCAGCAGCGTGGAGAGCTCCTGCGTGAAGAAGAGCACGTCGCTGCGCCTGCGGCCACCGAAGCTCGGCAGCTTGATTTCGAGTGACGACGCGGTTTTCGGCGTCGCGCCCACATAAACCGGCGTCAGCCCCTGCTTGCGCAACTCTCGCGCAATCCCTTTCTCGTCGTTACCGGACAGGCTCCCGGTGCGGATCTTCCCGTCCGAGGCCACCGCGCGGAAAAAGAACGTGGCTGGCATCAGAGTGCCGCGCCTTCGCCGTGAGAGGTAGGACAGACCATCGCCTTGCGTGGTCTGTCATCGCTCGCCAGACGCGAAGCCCTGACAGACGACAAAACCCGATCGTCTGTCCCACCTCTGCCTCGCGAATCATCGTCCATCCGCACTAAAACTCCTGCGTCACGCGCATCACTTCTTCGACCGTGGTCACGCCATCCCGTATTTTTTGCCAGCCGTCCTCACGCAGGTTGCGCATGCCGCTGCGCCGCGCCGCCTCGGTCAGCCTCGAAGCGTCGGCGTTTTCCATGATCAGCCGCCGGATCTCTTCGTTGAGCTGCATCATCTCGAAGATGCCGACGCGCGAAATGTAGCCGCTGCCGTTGCAGACCGCGCAACCCGCTCCGCGGTAGCTCCGGACGCGCGTGCCATCCGGCGCCACCGCCTCGCCCGCCGGCCGCTTGCAATCCTGGCAGATGACGCGCACCAGCCGCTGCGCCAGCACGGCCACCAGCGACGAAGTCAGCAGGTAGCTTTCGACCCCCATATCGGCGAGGCGCGTGACGGCGCTCGGTGCGTCGTTGGTGTGCAGCGTGGAAAACACCAGGTGGCCGGTCAACGCGGCGCGGATGGCGATGTCAGCCGTCTCGCGGTCGCGGATTTCGCCCACCATGATCACGTCCGGGTCCTGCCGCACGATGTGCCGCAGCCCGGCGGCGAACGTCAGCCCGATCTGCGGATTCACGTGGATCTGGTTGATCCCGTCCATCTGGTATTCGACCGGGTCTTCAATCGTGATGATCTTCTTGTCGGGAAGGTTGATGCGCTTCAGCGCCGAATAGAGCGTGGTCGATTTTCCGCTGCCGGTCGGCCCGGTGACCAGGAAAATGCCATGAGGCAGATTGGTAAAATGCTCCATCTGCGCCAGCATGCGATCGTCGAAGCCCAGCCGGCGCAGGTCGAAAAAATCGCCCGCCGAGCGGTCCAGCAGGCGCATCACCACGCTTTCCCCATACAGCGTCGGCAGCGTGGAAACGCGCAGGTCCACCTCGCGGCCCAGAATTTTGATCTTGATGCGGCCGTCCTGCGGCAGCCGCCGCTCCGCGATATTCAGCTTGGCCATCAGCTTCAGGCGGGAAATGATGGCCGCCTTCAGCTCGCGCGGCGGCGTTTCCTGGGCGGACAGCACGCCATCCACGCGAAATCGCACGCGGAATTCCTTCTCGAACGGTTCGATGTGGATGTCGCTCGACCGTTTTTCGAGCGCATCGGCAATCATGGCGTTCACGAGGCGAATCACCGGCGCTTCGCTGGCCATGTCGCGCAAGTGCTCGAGATCGGCCAGCGCCTCCTCGTCTCCGCCGTCCCCGGACAACACCTGGCGCTCGCCATCGGCGTAATGCTTGTCCACCGCGTCGACGATTTCCTGCTCGGCCGCCAGCGCCGTCTGAATCTCCAAACCGGAAAAAGACCCGATCGCGGCCGCGGTTTCGAAGTCCATCGGGTCGGCCATGGCGACCGTCAGCACGGAGCCGTTCAGCGCCACCGGAAACGCGCGCGATTGACGCAGGAAACGGTACGACAGCCCTTCGATCTCCGGCGCCGCGGGCGGCGGCCCGTCAATCGTCACCAGCGGCACGTCCAACTGTTCGCTCAGCGCCGCCAGCACGTCGCGCTGCGCCACCAGCCCCATATCCACCAGGATTTTGCCCAGCTTGTCGCCGCGCTCACGCTGCAGTTCGAGCGCGCGCTCCAGGTCCTCGGCTTCGATCTTCCCGCGCTCGATCAGCATCTCGCCCAGCCGCTGGAAGCGCAGCACGCCCACGGGGGGCGCTGCACTGGCCTGCGGTGCGAGGTGCTCGGGCGTCACTGATTGGTCACCATGGCTGCGATCTGCGCGCCGCTCAGAATCGCGTGCCGCGTGCCCTTCACCACCATCTGGCCGGGTAGGCCGGTGGTGTCCTCGTAGGGCAAATAGACGAAGTTCACGGCCACCACAATCTGCTGGTCGTCCGGCACCGCCAGATCCTTGGCGGCCGATTGCAGCATGGAGTTCATCAGCCGCTCGACCACCGGCAGGCGGGCCAGCTTGCGCTGCCGCACCTTCTCCTTGTCCTGTTGGCTGATGTTGGGCTGGAACGGGCTCAACCCGGGCGTGAAGACAGGGCTCAACTCGGTCGTGAACACGGCCCCGAAGCCATCCAGGTAGATGCCGCGCGTGTTGCCCAGCACGTCGATGGGGTCAGTCACCGCGAACATCCGAAAACTGCGGTCGAAGCCGCGAGCGAGACCCGCCAGCGAGGTCAGCGTTACGCGTGGCGGGGCGGTCTCGATGCCGCCGCTCACACGGGCGTTGGCCGAAACCGGCCGCGCCACCTGCGCCGAAAGCGGCGCCAAAGCCAGCAGGATGGCAAGTACGGGTCTCATTTCGCCTCCAAGGCGGGCTGCCGCGGCGGGCCGTATTCGGCCGCCGACATAAACAAGGCGTGCTGACGCCGGTTGTCAACCTCCAGCTCCGCGGCCACCATCAGCAGCCTCTGCCGCTCGGCAGCCACCTCGTCTTTAAGCTGCCGGGTGCGCGCCGCCACGGCCCGGTCGGCCGCCTGGTCGATGCGGGCCTGAATGGCGGCTTCGGAAACCTCCGGCGCCGCCTGCGCGGTCTGCACTGTGGGTACTTGAACCAACCGCACCGGTTGGACCGGCGCCGGCCGCGCCAGTGCGAACACCACCAGCGCCGCCGAAACGAGCGCCGCCGAGCCGAAGCCCAGCCGCGCCGGCGTGTTCCAGAACCCGCTCCACCAGCGGCGCCAGGCCGAAGGCTCGAAGACGGGATCGGAAACAAAAGCGATACGCCGCGGAATCTCTTCCTCCCGCAGGCTCAAGAGCGTGGTTCCGGTCAACCGCAGCCGGCTCAGTTCTTCCCGGCAAGTACGGCAGCCGGTGACGTGAGCTTCCACTTGCTTGCGCTCCGCGCCGTCCAGCTCCTCGAAAAAGTAATCTTTCAAATCGAATGGCGAGCAACTCATGACACACCTCGTGCCTCAATCGGAGCCAGCTCGATCTTCAGCAGTTCCAGCGCCGTATACAGGCGGCTTTTGATGGTGGAAACCGGGCAGGAAAGAATCTCGGCCATTTCCTCGAATTTGAACCCCTGGTAGATCTTCAGCGTCACGGCCTCGCGCTGTTCGGGCGTTAACCGCTCCAGCGCGCTGGCCACCGCCAGGCTCAATTCGATGGGAAATACCGGGTTGCCTCCCACCGCGATTCCGGTCTCCGTCGCCACCGGCGGCAAATCCGCCACATCGCTCTCCGGCCTTCGCTTGCGAAACATGGAATAGGCCTCGTTATGGGCGATGCGATACAGCCACGGCGCGAACCGCGCCGCGTCATCCAGCTTGCGAAGATTCTGATACGCTTTCAGAAACACGTCCTGCGTCAAATCCAAAGCGTCTTCACGATTGGCGGTCAGCCGAAGAAGATAGTTGTAGACACGCTTCTCCCACCGGGACACAAGGAGGTTGAACGCCTCCACGTTGCCCCGGGCAGCCTGGCGAATCAGATCGCCATCCTCGACCGCCCGAAAGATCAAGCCTTGGCTCCTGGTGTGTAGACGCGCGGGGTCCGGCAAAAGTCGGACTCCTACTTCTTGAGTGTAGCCGAACAGTATTGGTAGGGCATGCTTTAGCTTGCCCGTTAGTTTGCCTTTCCAATTCTCCAAGCCAACGCCGCGAGGTGCCAGCGCTGGCTCTCGCGGCCTTCACTGTTGGCGCGTATTTGGCTGCTGCTATGGCAATTGCGCCGAAAAGCGCCCGGGCGTATACTGTTTGTGAAACTCATCACATATCGGGAGAAAACTTGCCATGGTGCGACAGGGAGGTGCGGCCTCTTCCGTCCCCTTTCAGCGACTTGCGGCCTTCGGCCCAGGGACGTGGCCCGGTCCTTCAAGGAAGAGAGAGAGACGGTATGGAAGGTCTTTCGATACCCACAGTAGTTTTGATGCTGGCATGTGCTGCCTTCGGACAAACACAAGATACCGGCGTCGGCTGGGGTAGCGGAAATAATACGCCCAGTTCCACAATAGGGCCGCGCATCTACCTGGAGGCCACCAGCCATGGCAATCTGTGGTCCGCCACGCGCGACCAGACCATGGAGCTGAGCACGGATTTTGCCAAGACCTGTAACGTAAAAATAACCCTGAACCAGCAGGCGGCGGATTACACCCTGAAGTTGGATCATGTCGAGGTGGGCTTCAGCCGCTCCAATCAGTTCCAACTTGCCGACAAGAATGGTGACGTGCTGTTCACCACCCGCACCGCAAGCGTTGCTGGTGCCGTCAGAAATGTGTGTGGGTTCTTGAATGGCAAGCCTCCGAAGAAAAGCAAGAAAGACAAAACCGCCGCAGCAAATTGAAAGGCTGGTTGTATGCGGAGGCTGCGCAAGTGTCATTGCGGCACGGCGCCCGTGACTCCCGCATGGCCGCGTGAAGCCTGGGGCGACAGATTTGCCGCGACACGCGTGATACCATGTAGGTTTCCCAAGCTGAGGTTTTCGTGGCTAGAATCACCCGTAAAGAGTTAAAAAGTGACAAGTTCGCCCTCGAAGTCGGGCAGACGGTAAGCTTCTTCGAAGAGCACCGGCAAGAAATTCTCCGTTACGGCGCGATTGCGCTGGGCGCGGCCGTCCTGATCGCCGGCTTCCTGGTATATCAGAAACACCAGCGGGCCGGACGCGAAGAGGCGCTGAGCAGTGCCATCCTGGTGCAGGAAGCGCCGATTGAGGCCGCGCCCCGTCCCGGTGCCCTCACCTTCCCCACCCAGGCGGCCAAGGATGAGGCGACCACGAAGGCCTTTTCCAGCCTGGCGGCCAAGTACCCGGGAAGCACCGAAGGCGAAGTCGCCCAGTATTACCTCGGCGCCATCGAGGCCGACGCGTCGAAGATGCCCGAGGCGGAAAAGCGCTTTCAGGAAGTGGCGCGGCACGGCAACGCCAATTTCGCGTCTCTCGCCAAGTTTTCGCTCGCTCAGATTTACTATTCCGATGGCCGCGACGCGCAAGGCGAAGCCATCCTGCGCGATCTGATGGATCATCCCACTACGCTGGTATCGAAGGAGCAGGCGACCATCACACTGGCCCGCTACCTCATGATTAAGCGGCCGGCCGAGGCGCGCAAGTTGCTCGATCCGCTGAAGACCGTCGGCGGCCCGGTGGGACAATTGGTGCTGTCCCTTTACGGCCAACTGCCGCCGCAGTAGTGGCTGCCGGATGATCGAGCGTCTGCGGTTCCCGGTCGCCCAAAGCCGGGGCCGGCAATATCCCGAACCGGCCCACCCCTATCGCAACCCCTTCCAACGCGACCGCGACCGGATTGTCCATTCACGCGCCTTCCGCCGCCTGGAAGCCAAGATGCAGGTGTTCGCGCCCGGCATCTCCGATCATTTTCGCAACCGGCTGACGCACACCATTGAGGTGACCCAAATCGCGCGCACCGCGGCCAGGGTCCTCGGGCTGGACGAAGACCTTACCGAAGCGCTGGCGCTGGCGCACGACATCGGCCATCCGCCATTCGCCCACGCCGGAGAGGACGAACTGAACCGCCAGATGCAGCGCTATGGCGACCGCTTCGATCACAACCTGCACGCGCTGCGCATCGTGGAAAACTTCGAGCAGCGCTACGCCCGTTTTCCAGGCCTGAACCTGACGTTTGAAGTGCGCGAGGGAATGGTCAAGCACTCGCACGATTTCGGTCCTGGCGAGCGGCCGGAGCTGGATCGCTACCTGCCCGGATTGCGGCCCTTGCTGGAGGCCCAATTGATCGATCTGGCCGATGAAATCGCCTACAACGCCGCCGATCTCGATGACGCGTTTTCGGCCGGCATGTTCACCGCCAACGAGATCGCCGAACGCGTGCCTCAATATGGCGCGATTCTCGAAGCCGTGGAAACTCAATTCCCCGGCGCCAGCGCGCGCGAACAGTTCCACGAAGCGCTGCGCCAGTTGATCGACGCTCTGGTTTCGGGCCTGGTCGAAGGAACCGCGGCCAACGCCGCGCGCGCCGCGGTGGCTGACGCGGAGGCCGTTCGCCATCTACCCGATCGCGTGGCGACGTTCACCGCGGAAACCGCCGCCGCCAGCCGCGCTCTCAAGCAATTCCTCTTCGCCAGGGTGTACGCAACGCCCGAACTGGCCGAGGACCGGCGGCGCTCCGTCTCCATGATCGCGGAATTGTTCGGCTTCTTCGTCGAGGACCCGCGCCGGCTGCCCGACCCCTACACCCGCTTGGCCGAAACCGACCCGCCCCACCGCGTAGTCTGCGATTACATCGCCGGCATGACCGACGCCTTCTGCAGGCGCACCTACGAACAGGCTTTCGGATTGCCGGGCTGAGCGGACAATGTAGGACAGACCATCGCTTTTTGTGGTCTGTCGTCGCTCGCCAAACACGGCGCCTGACAGACGACGGAAACCGATCGTCTGTCCCACCAAGCCGCTCCGGCCTCCCACATTACAATAAAAGCTGAATGAAACTCCCGGCGACGTTGCGCGCCCTCGGGTACCGAAATTTCCAGCTTTTCTTCGGCGGGCAACTGATTTCCCTCATCGGCACCTGGATGCAGAACATTGCCCAGGCGTGGCTGGTGTACCGCCTCACCGGCTCCTCGGTGCTGCTGGGCGCGGTGAGTTTCGCGGGCCAGATTCCGATCTTTTTCCTGGCGCCGCTGGGAGGAATCGTGGCCGACCGCCGCAGCCGGCGGCGCATCGTGATCGGCACGCAAACCGCTTCCATGCTGCTGGCTTTCGCGCTCGCCGGCCTCACGCTCACCAAAACGGTGCACGTCTGGCATGTTTTCGTGCTGGCGTCGTTGCTAGGTGCGGTGAACGCTTTCGACATCCCGGCGCGCCAGTCGTTTCAGGTGGAGATGGTGGGCAAGGCCGACCTGATGAACGCCATCGCGCTCAATTCCTCCATGTTCAACGCCTCGCGGATAATCGGTCCGGCCATCGCCGGAATCCTGGTGGCCGCCATCGGCGAAGGCTGGTGCTTTTTCGCCAACGCCGTGAGCTACATCGCGGTCATTACCGGCTTATTGTTGATGAACGTCGAGGAGCGCGAGCGCAGCGCGTCGAGCGAATCCCCTTGGGCGAGCGTGGTGGAGGGATTTCGCTTCGTGGGCCGCAACATGCCGGTGCGCGCGATCCTGATGCTGCTGGGCGTGGTCAGCCTCACCGGGATGCCGTACACGGTGTTGATGCCGATCTTCGCCGACCGCATTCTGCACGGCGGCCCGCGCGCGATGGGCTGGCTGATGGGCTGGGCCGGAGTAGGGGCGGTGGCGGGAGCGCTACTGTTGGCCAGCCGCACTGAATTGAAAGGGCTAGGCCGGTGGCTGCCGGTGGCGTCGTTTGCCTTCGGCGCGACGCTGATCGGATTTGCCTGGTCGCGGGTGTTCTGGCTGTCCGCCTGCATCCTGGTGCCGGTGGGATACAGCATGATGATCGAAATGGCTTCGTCGAACACGCTGCTGCAGAGCATGGTGCCCGACGAGTTGCGCGGGCGGGTGATGTCGGTCTATTCGATGGTGTTCATGGGAATGGCGCCATTCGGCGCGCTGCTCGCCGGCGTGGCGGCCGACCGCGTCGGCGCCCCTTGGACGGTCACCGGCAGCGGCATCGTCTGCATGACCGCGGCGGTGGTCTACTGGACCCAACTGGCACGCATCCGCGGGCCGGCGCGCCAATTGATCGCGGCGCAACAGGCGGCCAACGCAGACCCCGTGGAAGAGCCGCGAGGCTGAGGTGGGGCAGGTCTTGACCTGCCCCACGCCCGCTTGCGGGCGTGGTTTTTTCCCAACTTCTGGAACTCAGTGCGTGGGCTCCGCGGCGTCAACGCGCAACTGGCCGTTGCGCAACTCCATCGATTCGCTCGCGTCGAAGACGAAACGCCCGGCCAGCAAATCGCGCACCGCATACGCCGCTTTACCGACGCCCTCGGGGCTGTGGTGCGGGCTTCGCGTGAATATGTGATACAGCTCGTGCGCCAGCACTCTCCCCACGGCGCGGCCAAACACCAGATCCCGGCCACCGGCGGGCACGCCCAGCAAGTCCGCCTGGAGGAAAGTACGGATGCGGTCGCAATCGACCGCGCCGAATGGCAGGATGACGCCGTCGCTTTCATGGGTCCAGCCCAGCGCGCCTGGCTGCACCCGGTGCGGGCTGAGGCCGTTCACATCGCATCTGCCCCGGAAGCGGATCACCGCTAGTTGGATCGAGACTTCGCTGCCGGTTGCTCCGGCCAGCGAGCGCCACTCCAGGCCGATTCCCAGGCGGCCCATGATGGCTTCCGCCTCGCCGCGAATCGCGTCCATCACCGCCGCCGGCGGCGCCTGCTGAAACTCGGTGTAAAGAGTCGCCGGAGAAAGCGGCGGGATCGATTGCGCGCACAATGCCGCGGCACCTGCGAGAGGTACGGATAGGAACGAGACACGCCGTAACAGCTTCGTGGCTCTATCGGCAAACAAGGCGCGACCTTCGCTTCCTTCGGGCTCCCCCGCTACCGGGCGGGCCGGCCTGTGGCATCAGACAGGCCGGAAATCAATTCCCGATGCTCCCTCAGCATCTTTCTGGCTGTGTGGCAAGCGAAGCAGATCGGCTTCGCCGCCGATAGCGTTTCCTGCAACTCCTCCGCCGGGATCTCGCTCCATTCCACGCTTACTCTATCGGCACGAAGCACGGCGGGTTTAGCGCTCGCCAGCGTGAATACGCCGATCGACATGCCGCAGGAATAGCAATCCTTGCCGGCGTACCAGTTCAATAAGATATTGCGAACCAGGCAGCCTTCCGGCGAAGCTTCAATCTGACTCAAACACTCCTGGCCGCAGCCGGCCTTTTCCGGCCAGCGGGAACAGGACTCCAGGCGTAAGTGCGGCGCCTTTCCCAGCGCCGTGGCCATGACATGAAGCGAATCCAGTGTTACCCCAGCGGGATTGTGATTCTCCGGGCAGGTAACTACCCGGCGGCCTCTGTATTTCCACCAGGTGCCGCCAAAACGCCAGGCCACGATGCTACATAGCCCCGCCGCGATTGCCACCACCAGGAACGGCACAGCCATATTACGCTCCCTTTTTCACTGAATTGCAATGCCTATTAAACTGATTTGCAACATTACAACCGTTTGGGAATAGTTTGGGCGCAGGAGCAAACTCATTGAGAGGAAACGGCCGGGTTGCGGTCACCGCACTTGGCCCGCACGGGACAGAGCACCTGGCCCCAGCCCGCTGCGTGCTTTCACCCGATGCGGAAGACCCTGGTGCTGTAACGCGACTGCACGTCAGACCGACAGTTGCCTTCTCTTCCTGTAGCTTCGCGCCAGCTCCATGTAGACGCCTAAGTCGCGGTCCAGGTCGGATTGGGTGCCGTCGAAGTAGAAATTGCGGATGGGGATGCCGCCCAGGTCGCGGCTCAGTTGGGGATAGATGGCTTCGCAGACGATGCCGTTCATGCAGGTAAAGGGGCTAATATCGATGATGCCGGCCGCGCCCTTCTTCGCCAGGTAAACTGCCTTGCCGACGTTGAGCACCATCTCGCCGAAAGCGCCCTCGCGCGGCAGGTAGGGGCGCGCGCATTCCAGAACCTCGTAGATATCGGGCTCTTCGCGGCTGGCGAAATCCTCGCGGAAGATCTCCACCAGGCGGTTCTCATCGTGCTTCTGCACTCGCTGCCGCACCCACGAGCCGAGCGCTTCCAGGCTCCAGATGCGGTTTTCCAGCTTGAGCTTGCGGAACACCTCGGAATTGGTGTACCACACCCATTCGACGATATCGGAGAGCCAGGCTTCGGCGCCGTATTGTTCGAGCGAGCCGATCAGGTTCTCGTTAGAAAACGTATTGAGGCGGCAGAAGATCTCGCCGACAATGCCAATGAGAGGCTGTTCGCGGTCGCGGCGGGCATCGAGCTTGCGGAAGCGCTCCCGCGCCCTTATCATCGATTGTTCGAGCGCGGCCAATTGCTCGCCCGGCTCGACGGTGGTGGTCTCGATGGTGCGGCACAGATCGGCGAGGCACTCTTCGTAAGCGGCTTCGGCGTCGCCCCGCACTTGCTCATAGGGCCGGCGCATCAGCAGCAGTTTTTCCAGCAGGTCGGCGCACAGCAGCGCGCGCCAGCCGCTACGCACGAACGGTTTGGCCAGATCGCCCAGTCCATCGTAGGAATTCTTGCTGCTGGGCGAGAGAATCTGCACCGCCTGGTAGCCGTTCGAATCCAGCACGTGGCGCAGATAGGGCGCGTACTGGCCGAAGCGGCAGGGGCCTTCGGCGGTCGGCATGAACAATGCGATGCGCGCAGGGTCAACCGCCGTATCTTCCAGCAGCTTCATGAAATCGCCGACGGTGACTTTGGCGGGATAGCATTCGTCGCCGGATGTGTAGCGTGCACCGAGCTCGCGCGTGCGATGGTCCGAGGGCGGCGTCGGTTCGGCGTCCAGACCGATGGCGCGAAAGGCGGCGGCAAAGGCGCGCGCGCTGCCGGTGGCCATCGGCGGAATGTAGATGCGCTTGCCGCTTACTGAATCGCCGGCTGCGCCGCTTGGGCTTCCAGCGGCGCGGGCATCGTCGAGGACTGGTAGCATCGCAGAATTCCTTTGCTGTCGAGGTAGGCTTCGCAGCGCGTCATGTAGCCCGCATCGTTGCCATGGCCGTCAAACTGGAGGATCAGCAGCGGCGCGCCGGCGGCCTGGCGGGCGAAGTGTTTGATGTAGGAATCGGGCCCGCACTTGAAGTTGGTGATGTAGACCATGTGCAGATTGGGACGCTCGGCGGCCTGACGCGCGGCTTCCAGTATTTTGCGGCCGGAAATCCAGAACATGTTGGAGCCCAGGCCGGCCATCGATTCGCGGCCGGTCACCAGGAAATCGAGCGGAATCACGTTGGCGCCGTAACGGTGGCGCAGCTTGCGCGGGATGTCGCAGTTCACCCCGCGGTCATAAATGTTATAGCCGCGTCCGGCCAGCACCAGGCCCGGTTCGCCGGTTTCATCCAGCGTTGCGATGGCGCGGCGGCCGGCTTCGATCAGCTTGTCCTGGAAGCCGCGCTGTTCGGCGAAAGCGGCGTCCACCGCGCGGTCGCTCGCCCGTCGCTTGATGCCAATGCGGCCCATAGTCTCCGCCAGCGCCTTCTTGATCTGCGTGGGCCCAAGCTGGAAGTGCAGCGTCGGAATCAGGAAGCGGCTCGCGTGCGGTTCGAGCGCAGGCACGGCGCGCAGCACCCAGGGCAGCGTCTGGCTCCACGGGCAATAATGCGCGGCGCCGGGGTTGTCGCCGGAATCGGCATCCACCAGGTTGGGCAGCAGGATGTAGTCGACGCCCTGGTTGACCAGCGCCTGCACGTGGCCATGCGCCACCTGCACCGGGTAGCAGGGTTGGGCCACAGCCATTTCGATGCCGTTGGCGGAAATGCGCGGGTCGGTGACTGGCGAGAGCACCGTGGGGATGCCCAACTCGGCAAAGTAGCGGCGCCAGAACGGCTGATGGTCGAGCATCGCCATCGCCCGCGGCAGCCCCACGCGGAACTTGCCTTCGGCCGCATTGGGCAGCGCCTCCAGCAGTTGGTCGCGGTAAGCGAACAGGTCTTCGATCACCGGCTTGCGGCCGGTGGGGGAAGGCTTGCGGAACTTGTCGGAGCATTTGTCGCCCCAGTAGCTCTTCTGGCCTTCGATGACGAATTCCTTCATATCGCACAGGTTGGAGCAGGCCTTGCAAACGAAGTCGCGGCTCGAAAGCTCCAGCTTGTGCAGGTCATAACCGCGGAATCGGCTTTGCGCGCCGGTGGCTTGGTGCCATTGGCGTGCAATGAGAGCCATGCCGATGGCGCCCATCACGCCGTTGTATGGCGGCACGGTGATCTTCTTATCGAGCACGCTGGCGAAGGCCGCGGTGACTGCGTCGTTGTACGCCGTTCCGCCCTGGAAATAAATCACCTTCCCGATTTTGCGTCCGCGAACCACGCGGTTCAGATAGTTGAGCGCGATCGAAAACGACAGTCCGGCCACCAGGTTGGGCACGGTTTCGCCCTTGTGCAGCCAGCCCGTGACGTCGCGTTCCATGAAGACCGTGCAGCGTTCGCCCAGGCGAGTGGGGCTGGCGGAACTGAGCGCCAGCTTGGCGAACTCGACCTTGATATTGACGCCCAGTTTCTCGGCCTGCTCTTCCAGGAACGAACCCGTGCCCGCCGCGCAGGCCTCGTTCATGGCGAAATCCACCACCACGCCGTGTTCGATCGAGATGAATTTCGAATCCTGGCCGCCGATTTCGAAAATGGTATCCACCGGCTCGCCGCCCAAGGTGCTCGAGATGTGGATGGCGCCGGTTTTGTGCGCGGTGATTTCGTCGTTGACGGAATCGGCGCCGACGAATTCGGCGATCAGCTCGCGCCCGCTCCCGGTGGTGCCCACGCCACGAATTTCCAGGCGGTCGCCCCACAGCCGTTCGACTTCGCTCAGGCCCTGCTGCACGGCCTCGATGGGCCGGCCGGCGGTGCGCAGATAAACGTCGTGGATCACCGTGCCCGATTCGTCGATCGCCACCACGTTGGTGGAAACCGAGCCGATATCGAGACCCAGATACGCCGGAATCGGCCGGCCATCGGGCGGCGGAGTGTAGACGCCCACGCGGTCGCGCAATTGGATCACGTTTTCGGTCGAAAGCGGCTTCGAATCCTGCACTGGGACTTCGGAATCGTGCTGCCGCAGGCGGTGAATTTCCAGAATCGAGCGCTTCCTCGTCTCTTCCGCTTCGAGTATCGCCGTGCCAATCGCGCTGCACCACGCGTACTGTTCGGGAATCAGGAGCTCTTCCGGGCGCAAGTTAAACGCTTCCGCCAGCGCCCTGGTCACGCCGGCGTTTTGCGAAACCGCGCCGATCAGCGCCACCGGCGCTTCCACCTTCCTGCCCTTGACGATGGAGCTCTTGAAATTGCGCGCCACCGCGTCGCACAGGCCGCGCAGAATTTCGGCCGGCTGATAGCCCTTCTGCTGGGCGTGGATCATGTCGCTTTTGGCAAACACCGAGCAGCGGCCGGCAATCCGGGCGGAGGAAGATGCACCGCACACCAGGCCGCCCACTTCTTCCACCGAGTACTGCATGCGCAGCGCCTGCTGGTCGAGGAAAGAACCCGTGCCGGCGGCGCATTCGCCGGAGCGATCGTAATCCTGGATGCCGGTCTCATCGAGGCGTATGTACTTCGAGCTTTCGCCGCCGATTTCAAACACCGTGCGCACCTGCGGAAAAAAAGCCGCCATCATGCGTGCGATGGCCTTGAATTCGTTTTCGAAGAACAGGCCGAGCACCTTGGCGATGGTGCGGCTGCCCGAGCCGGTGACGCGTATGCCCTCCACGCGCACCTCGGGAACCGTTTCGTAAAATTCGTCGAGAAGGTCGTAAGTGGATTGGATCGGACTGCCCGAGATGCGGCGGTAATCGGACAGCACCAGCGGGCGCCCATCGAACTCCGTCAGGCGGAACTCCGGACGCGCCGCGCAGAGGCTTTCCAGGATTCCCCGGTCGGCGGTTTTACCCAGCGCAGCGAGCTTGAGGCTGATGGCCCCAATGTCCAGCCCGAGATTGATCCCCATTCTATACAGTGTGGTGCCGGGAGCCGGAAGTTTCAATCAAACAGATCTGAATTGCCGAAATCAGGGGCTGAACGGGGCCGAGTGAAGGGCAGAGGGGATGGCGGGAGTGTAGGATTTTCCGGCAGCTCAGTGGGGCAGGTCCCCGACCTGCCAACGCAGGCTAGGCCGCTGTGGACCGCGGCCGGACCGCCTTCTCAATCTCTCGTTGGCGGGTCTGCCGGGTGGTGCGGAGTTCATATTCGAGCTGGAGACCGAGCCAAAACTCGGCTGAGGTCCCAAGGTACCGCGCCAGGCGTAGGGCGGTATCGGCCGTGATTCCCCTCCGGCCGCGCACAACATCGTTGAGGCGAGTCGCCGTGATGCCCAATGCCTTGGCGAGCTGGTTAACGCTCATGCCCAACGGTTCGAGAACGTCCTCGCGTATGGTCTCGCCCGGATGGGGCGCTGGTATTAACTTAGCCATAAACTACATTCCTTAACAGTTATTTTTCTAATGGTAGTCGGCGATCTCTACGTCGTACGCGTCTCCATCTTTCCAGACGAAACAAATTCGGTACTGGTCATTGACTCGGATGCTGTGCTGCCCTTTCCTGGCGCCTTTCAGGCCTTCTAAGCGGTTGCCGGGAATCGCGGCCAAATCGCGAAGCGACGTCGCCCGGTTCAGATGGATGAGCTTGCGAAGCGCAGTCTTCTCGATGGAGCCAAACTGTCTCGACGATTGCTGCCCAAACACCCTTGCGGCCTCGGCATCCCGAAAAGACCGAATCACGATTTTATCGTATACCGGTATTCGATAAATTGCAAGACTGTTGACCGCGACTGTCGCTAGTATGTGAGTTGTCCGGTCCAATTCACACGTGATCTGTCCGCTTTGGTCGGGGCGGGTGATGCTGGGTAGTGGACGAAACCCAGCAGTACTCAGCCGCCGAGATGGAGCGGATGATGA
>Ga0302202_10000241_pt1 | contig 69637 bp, 58 predicted proteins | sample II_Bog_N3_3_FD_194579 | JGI IMG/M metagenome (GOLD analysis project Ga0302202, IMG submission 194579) | Peat permafrost microbial communities from Stordalen Mire near Abisko, Sweden - II_Bog_N3_3 | ecosystem: Environmental > Terrestrial > Soil > Wetlands > Peat | place: Sweden: Abisko... | reverse complement strand
CCGGTCGGCGTCACCGACCGATGTCCCGCCGAACTTCTGCACCACGAGCGACATGGTCGGCAAGGCTACAGCCCGCCACCGGCGACTCCGGTCGGACCGGCTACCCTGCAGGACCGTGGGAACCGAGAAACGTGAACGTCAGAAAGCCGGTCGCCAGGCTCGCCTCGAGGCCGAGCAGAAGGCCGTCAAGCGCAAGCGGGGCATCCGCCGGGCCGTGTCCATCGGCATCGCCGTGGTCGTGGTGGTCGGTCTGTCCCTCCTGATCACCAAGCCGTGGAGCCACTCGACCACGACGGCGGCGACCACCACCACGACGACCGCTCCCCCGTCGGCGGCCCAGGCCACCGCCGACGCCGCCTCCAAGGCGGCCGGCTGCCCGTCCGACCCGTCGACGGCGCTCCCCAACCCGCAGTATCCGGCCCCTCCGATGACCATCGACACCTCGAAGACCTACACGGCGACCATCACCACCGACCTCGGGACGATGGTGGTGGCCCTCAACGCCAAGACGGCACCGGTGGCCGTCAACAGCTTCGTCTTCCTGGCCGACAAGGGCTACTACAACTGCAACACCTTCCACCGGGTGATCCCGCAGTTCGTCAACCAGACCGGCGACCCGACCGGCACGGGCTCGGCTGGACCCGGCTACACCGTCCAGGGCGAGGTCCCGGCCACGGCCACCCCGCAGTATCCGCTGGGCTCGCTGGCCATGGCCAAGACCACCACGGCCCCGGCCGGGACCACCAGCAACGAGTTCTTCATCGTGGCCGGCACCCAGGGCGAGTCGCTCCCGCCGCAGTACGCGCTGTTCGGCCAGGTGACCTCGGGGCTGAACGTGGTCAGTGCCATCAACGCCGACGGCAGCCAGTCCGGCACCCCGCCGACCGTCACCCACCGGATGTTCAAGGTGACGATCGCCGTCTCCTAGGCGGCACCCGACCGACCCTTCCGATTCAGCACCCACCCACCGAGGAGTAGACCCATGGCCCCCGAGATCCCCGCCGCAGACGGCTCCAGCCCCAAGACGCAGCGCTTCGACGCCGCACCCCCGATGATCATCGACCCGACCAAGACCTACACGGCCGAGATGCTCACCAACAAGGGCGCGCTCACCATCTCGCTGAACCCCATCGCCGCACCGACCACGGTCAACAATTTCGTGTTCCTGTCCCGGTGGCACTACTACGACGGGGTCACCTTCCACCGGATCATCCCCGGATTCATGTGCCAGGGCGGCGACCCCGACGGCTCGGGCCGGGGCGGTCCCGGCTACCGGTTCGAGGACGAGCTCCCGGCCCCCGGTCGCTACGAGATCGGGTCCCTGGCCATGGCCAACGCCGGACCGGACACCAACGGCAGCCAGTTCTTCATCGTGAGCGGACCCGACGGCGTCGGCCTGCCCCCCAGCTACTCGCTCTTCGGCAAGGTGGTGAAGGGCCTCGACGTGGTCAAGGCCATCGAGTCGGTGGGCAGCCGGTCCGGTGCCCCGTCCGAGCCCGTCATCATCGAGTCCGTCACCATCACCGAGGGCGACTGACCCGACCGGTCACCGGGGCAGGGCGGCCAGCCCGTCGGGCGCCGGGGCGCCGTCGAGGAAGACGGCCACCGGCTTCTCTCCGGCCGAGCGCCACGAACCGTCCGGGTCCCGGACCAGCGCGGTCCGCTCGGGAATCCCCACCACCGGCGTGCCCGCCGGGGCCAGCAGCACCGAGCGGTGCAGCTTCTGTCCGTGCTCGTCATCGCCCGGGTCGCCGAAGTGGGGGACGACGGCCACCCCGGTCACCAGCCCGAGGCCGATCGTCAGTCCGCCGCCACGGGCGTCCACCATCGGGTCGGTCAGGGCCATCGCCGCGCCCGAGGAGCCGACGACGACCGCGCCGTCGTGCCAGGCCGCCACCAGCGCGTCCCACACGGCCGAGTGCTTGAGCACGCTGCGGACGTGCATCGGGGAGCTGCCGGCCAGGTAGATCAGGCGGGCCCGCCGCATGATGCCGGCGGCTCCGTCGTTTTCGGCGTCGGCCCGGGTCAGGACCATGAGGCCCTCGACGGCGCCGCCCAGCGGCTCGAACCAGGCACCGGCCCGGGCCACCAGGCGCTCGGGGTGCTCGTAGGCTCCGGCCGTCGGCAGCACCAGGACCTGGTCACCGCCCGAGGCCGCCAGGAAGTCGGCGTCGAAGGTGCAGCCCTCCTGCCACTCGCCTCCACCGACGAGGGCCAGGATTCCGGGGGTCGCGTCCATGTCCGGAGTGTAGAGGGCGCCGTGGGCCGGATCCGCAGGGCCGGGGCGGGCGGCCGTCCGTCGCCCCGATGCGGGGTCAGTCGCCCCGGTGCGGGGTCACCCGCCGCATGAGGGACCCCATGGCGTCGCACACCTCGGTGGCCAGGGCCAGACAGTCCGGCACCACGCCCATGCCGAAGAACCCGTGGACCATGTCGTCGTAGCACCGGTACTCGACCGCCACCCCGGCGCCGGCCAGCGCCGCGGCGTAGGCGGTGCCCTCGTCGCGCAGCGGGTCGAAGCCGGCGGTGACCACCACGGCCGGGGCCAGCCCGTCGAGGTCCTCGCACAGGGCCGGCGAGGCCCGGACGTCCCCGTAGTCGGCCGGGTCGGGCACATAGTGGGCGCGGAAGGCCTCCATCCCCTCGCGGGTCAGGAAGAACCGGTCCCCCATCACCCGGAACGACTCGGTCACGAACCGGGCGTCCAGGGCCGGGTAGATCAGGCACTGGGCCACGGGCGGGGGGACATCGTCGACGGCCGACCGCCGTCCGGGCCGGGTCTCCTGGGCGACCACGGCGGCCAGGTTGCCCCCGGCGCTGTCCCCCATCACCCCGACCACGCCCGGCGCCGTCCCGAGGATGCCGTGGTTGCGCTGGATCCAGGCGTAGGCGGCCACGGAGTCCTCGACGGCGGCCGGGAACGGGTGCTCGGGGGCCAGGCGGTAGTCGACGGCCACCACCACGCACCCGGTCACCGCGGCGATCAGCCGGCACGACGCATCGTGGGAGTCGAGGTCGCCGACGACCCAGCCCCCGCCGTGGAAGTAGGCGATGGCCGCCGGGCGGTGCCCCGGCCGGCCGATCCCCACCCCGAAGCGCCGGTAGACCCGTACCGGCACGTCGGGGGCACCGGCGGGTCCGGGGATGGTGCGGCCCACGGCGTGGACGTCGGTGCGGCTCGGCATCACCATCCGGGTGGTGGCGACGAAGACCTCCCGGGTGCCCACCGGGTCGGGCGTGCCGCCGCCCCGGTCGGTGACCTTGTCGAGGACGGTGGTGAGCCCGAGCAGCGCCTGGACGCCCGGGTGCAGGACCCGGCCGTCGCGCTCGACCGGTGTGCGGTCGGCGCCGAGTGCCTGAATCAGGCCGGGACGGGCCAGCAGCGCGCCGAGCAGCCGGCCCGGAACCGTCCACTGTTCGTGCGTGGCCCGTAGCCGGCGGTCGTAGAGGGCCCGTCGCCCCCCGGGCCCCCGGGGACCGGGCGGACGACGGCCCCACGGTCCGTCGGCGGCGGCCGGCGGTTCGTGGGCGGCGGCGTCTGCGGGGGTCTCGGTCACCGCCCCATCGTGGCGGGGCCGCACGGGCGAGGCAAGCGCCCGGGCCCCGACCGGCCGGGATCCGGTTCGGCGGCACCGGTCGGCCACCGCTAGCATGCCCTCCCATGTCAATCGCACGCGTGGGAATTGTCGGTTCGGGGATCATGGGGTCGGGCATCGCCGAGACGGCCGCCGTCAGCGGCTTCGAGGTGGTGCTGCGGTCACGGAGCCAGTCGACCGCCGACGCCACCCTGGCCGCACTCGAGAAGTCGCTGAACCGCCAGGTGGAGAAGGGCAAGAAGACCGAGGCGGAGCGGGACGAGGCCCTGGGCCGGGTGACCGGCACGTCCGAGCTCGACGCGCTGGCCGGGTGCGACCTGGTCATCGAGTCCGTCGTCGAGGACCTGGCCGTCAAGAAGGAGCTCTTCAGCGACCTGGCCCGGATCACCGGTGACCACGCCATCCTCGCCACCAACACCTCGACCCTGCCTGTGATCGAGATGGCCATGAAGACGGGCCGCCCCGACAAGGTGTGCGGCATCCACTTCTTCAATCCGGCCCCGGTGATGTCACTGGTCGAGGTGGTCCGCCCGCTGACCGCGTCGGACGAGACCATCGCCGAGGCGCGCCAGTTCGCCGAGGCGTGCGGCAAGACCCCGGTCGAGGTGAAGGACCAGGCCGGCTTCATCGTGAACGCCCTGCTCTTCCCGTACCTCAACAACGCCGTCCGGCTCTACGAGCAGGGTGTGGCCTCCATTGCCGACATCGACGCCGCCATGAAGGGAGGGTGCGGGTTCCCCATGGGCCCCTTCGCCCTGCTCGACCTGGTCGGCCTGGACACGTCGCTGGCCATCCTCGACGCGCTCTACGAGGAATTCCGGGACCCGAACTACGCCGCCATGCCCCTGCTGCGCCGCATGGTCAGCGCCGAGGAGCTGGGCCGCAAATCGGGCCGGGGCTTCCTCGACTACCGCAAGTAGCGGATATCCGGGCCGCCCGGCCTACCGCCCGGGGGCCGGTTCGGGCCACAATGAGGGCATGAGCGACGTCGACAGGGCAGTGCAGGGCAACGGCTCGTCGGGGACCGCCCCGACGAGGGACAAGCCGTGGGTGATGCGGACCTACTCGGGCCACTCCACCGCCAAGGCGTCCAACGAGCTCTACCGGACAAATCTGGCCAAGGGCCAGACCGGCCTGTCCATCGCCTTCGACCTGCCCACCCAGATCGGCTACGACCCGGACGACCCGGCCGCCGCCGGTGAGGTCGGCAAGGTGGGCGTGCCGGTGGCCCACCTCGGCCACATGCGCGAGCTCCTCGACCAGATCCCGGTCGAGTCGATGAACACCTCGATGACCATCAACGCCACGGCGGCGTGGCTGCTCGGGCTCTACATCGCCAACGCCGAAGACCGCGGCGTGGACCCGCGGGTGCTGTCCGGGACCACGCAGAACGACATCGTCAAGGAATACCTGTCGCGGGGGACGTTCATCTTCCCCCCCATCCCGAGCCGGCGACTGACGGTGGACACCATCGCCTACACGGTGCGCAACGTGCCCAGGTGGAACCCGATCAACGTGTGCAGCTACCACCTCCAGGAGGCGGGGGCCACGCCGCACCAGGAGGTCGCCTACGCCCTGGCCACGGCCATCGGCGTGCTGGACGCCGTGCGCGACTCGGGGCAGATCCCGGCCGAGGAATTCCCGGCAGTGGTCGGGCGCATCTCGTTCTTCGTCAACGCCGGCGTCCGGTTCGTCGAGGAGACCTGCAAGATGCGGGCCTTCACCGAGCTGTGGGACCGGGTGTGCGCCGAGCGGTACGGGGTGGCCGACCCCAAGCTGCGGCGCATGCGCTACGGCGTGCAGGTGAACTCCCTCGGGCTGACCGAGGCGCAGCCCGAGAACAACATCCAGCGCATCGTCCTCGAGACGCTGGGCGTCACCCTGTCCAAGAAGGCCCGGGCCCGGGCGCTGCAGCTCCCGGCCTGGAACGAGGCGCTCGGTCTCCCCCGTCCGTGGGACCAGCAGTGGTCACTGCGGATCCAGCAGGTCCTGGCCTTCGAGTCCGACCTCCTGGAGTACGGCGACATCTTCGACGGCTCCGTGGTCATCGAGAAGAAGACGGCCGAGGTCGCCGAGGCGTCGTGGGTGGAGCTCGAGGACGTTCTGGCCCTGGGGGGCGCATTCGAGGCCATCGACGAGCTCAAGTCCCGCCTGGTCGGGAGCCAGTCGGAGCGGGTCCGGCGGATCGAGACCGGTGAGCTCCAGGTGGTGGGCGTCAACTGCTTCACGGAGACGGCCGACTCGCCGCTGGCCTCGGCCGGTGACGAGGGTGGGTCGATCATGCGGGTCGACCCGGCTGTCGAGTCCCAGTTGCGGGCCGACGTCGAGGCGTGGCGGGCCGCACGTGACGGGGCCGCGGTCCAGCGGGCCCTCGACGACCTGCGGCGGGCGGCCGAGGGCTCCGACAACGTGATGCCGGCCACCATCGCCCTCGCCCACGCCGGCGGGACCACCGGCGAGTGGGCGAACGCCCTGCGCGAGGTGTTCGGCGAGTACCGGGCACCGACCGGGGTGAGCGGCGGCGTCGGCCACCGGGGGGCCGAGTTCCAGGGTGTGCTGGCCCGGTCCAAGGCGCTGGCCGACCGTTCGGGGGGCCCACCCCGGCTGCTGGTGGCCAAGCCCGGCCTCGACGGCCACTCCAACGGGGCGGAGCAGATCGCCGTGGCCGCCCGCGACGCCGGGTTCGAGGTGGTCTACCAGGGGATCCGGCTCTCCCCCGCGGAGATCGCCGCGGCCGCCCGCGACGAGGACGTCGACATCGTCGGCGTCTCGATCCTGTCGGGCAGCCACCTCGAGCTGGTGCCCGAGGTGGTGGAGCGCCTGCGGGCCGCCGGCGTCGAGGCCCCGGTGGTCGTGGGTGGGATCATCCCGCCGGAGGACGAGGCGGTGCTGCTGGGCAAGGGCGTCGCCCGGGTGTACACGCCCAAGGACTTCGAGATCGGCCAGATGATGGACGACATGATCGATCTGGTGGAGCAGCACCGGGCGGCCGCCGTCGGGTGATCGGTCGCCCGTTCTGCGGCCGCTCCGTCGGCAACTGATCCGGCGGCGGCCACACGAATGAGAATGATTATCAGTATCGGTTCCCGTCGGATCCGGACCCTCGACCGCTGACCGCCCCACCCGGGCTCCACCTCCGGATCGCACCCACCGGATAGGTTCCCGGCGTGCCCAGCCCACCCACAGGTCCGAACCGCCGCTCGTCCGGCATCCTGTCCGGGCCCATCGACGCGGCCCCCGAGGCCAGGCTGGCCAAGGTCTATCCCGTGGTGGCGGCCATGGTGGGCATGGCGCTCGTGCACCGGGCCAGCGGGTTCTCGGGGACCCTGGTCCGCATCGAGGGCGGGGGCGTCGAACTGCGGGGCCGCACCGGCCAGGAGCGGGTGTTCCGTCTGCTGCCCGGGGCCTTCGCCGTGGACGGCACCGCGGTCAGCCTGGTCCGTCCGGGCGGAGGGCGGGCCGCCCCGGCCACCGTCACCGCCTCGGGGTCGGTCGCTCTCGACGGCGTGCCGGCCCGGGTGGCCAAGGCGGCCCGGATCTGGGTCGAGGGGGTCCACGACGCCGAGCTGGTGGAGCGGGTGTGGGGCGATGACCTGCGGGTCGAGGGCGTCGTCGTCGAGCGCCTCGACGGGATCGACCACCTGGACCGGGCCATCCGGGAGTTCCGCCCGGGGCCGGCCCGCCGGCTCGGGGTGCTCGTCGACCACCTGGTCCCCGGCAGCAAGGAGTCCCGCATCGCCGAGGGGATCCGGCAGCCCGACGTGCTGGTCACCGGCACCCCGTTCGTAGACGTCTGGCAGGCCGTGCGGCCCACGGTGCTCGGCATCGGGGCCTGGCCGGTCATCCCCCGCGGGACGGAGTGGAAGGCCGGCGTCTGTGCCGAGCTGGGGTTCGGTGACCCACCGGCCGCCTGGCGCCGGATCCTGGCCTCGGTGACCAGCTATGCCGATCTGGAGCCGGCCCTGGTCGGCGCGGTCGAGCGGCTCATCGACTTCGTCACCGACCCCACCTGACCCACCGGGCCCCAGCCAGGCCGGACCCCGGCACCGCTATCCGGAGGTCGGTGCCGTCGTGGTCAGCTGCAGCTCGTGGGAGCGGATGACGTCGGCGACGTGCACGGAGTACCACGAGTAGAACTCCTCGCGTCCGCGCTGCTGCGCGGCGCGGTGCGCCGGGTGGCCCCGCCAGGCCTTGGCCGTCCGGTCGGTCTCGAAGAACTCGAGGGAGACATGGGTGCCGTCGGGCGCATCGAAGCTCTCGATGGAGAGGAACCCGGGCTGGGTGGCCACCAGCTCACGCATCTCGACCAGCAGTGCCCGGTAGGCGTCGAGGTCGGCACCCTCCTTGTACCGGGAACGGAACACCACGATCACCATGACCACCACCCAACTTCCCGGCCGTGCCGGCCTGTCGTCGCGTGCCGGAGACGTTATCGAAGGGGCCCGACCGAGGCCGGCCGACGGTGCCGGGGCCCGTCTGGCCGGCTCCGCAGATAGAGCACTGCGGTCCCCTGCCACGGGACCTTCGGCCCTAGGTTGGGAACCGGCCCAGCCTTAAGGTTTGCCTGTGGATCAGCCCCGAACCTCGGGAGCTCCTCCACAGGAGGCGATTCGCATGAAGCGCAAGACATTCGACGGCATCCTCGCAATCGTCGGTGCGGGACTGACGATCTTCTTCATCGTCGCCGGCAGCCTGGGATTGTGGGCCTACAGCTTCGCCAACTCCAACGTCCACAACCAGTTGGCCGAACAACAGATCGTGTTCCCGCCGGCGTCGGCCTTCGCCAATGCCAAGGCCGGGAGCGAGATCACGCCCAGCATGATCCCGGAGGTGTCCCAGTACGCCGGCCAGCAGCTCCTCACCGGCAAGCAGGCCGAGGCGTACGCCGACCACTTCATCGCCGTGCACCTCGATGAGATCGGCGGCGGCAAGACCTACTCGCAGCTGTCGACGGCGGCCATGGCCCTGCCCAAGGGTTCGCCGGAGTACACGGCGGCAGAGGCAACGGTGCAGACCGTCTTCCAGGGGACGACGCTCCGGGGCCTGCTCCTCGAGGCCTACGCCTTCTGGCAGATGGGGCAGATCGCCCTGTACGCCTCGATCGCCTGCTTCGCCCTGGCGGTGGTCATGCTGATCTTCACCATCCTCGGCTTCGTGCACATGCGCCGCACGTCGGAGGACACGGAGATCTGACCAGTCCGGCTGGACCGGGGCGATGGCGTCCCTGGATCGGTGGGTGGAGTTCAGCCCCCGGTCCAGGGACGGTCGCGTCGGCCGGCTGGGCGTGCCGTCCACCAGCGCCCGCTGAACCGCCAGGCCGGCGGCGTGGCCGGGGAATCGGCGACCACGACCACCGGACGGGGCCAGACCTGGTCGACGGCGGACGCCAGCACGGCCAGCACGGCCGGGTCGATCGGCTCCCGCTCGCTCACAGGGGCATGTTCCCGTGCTTGCGCTTCGGCAGGTCCTCCCGCTTGGACACCAGCAGCGCCAGGCTCCGCACCAGGATCCGCCGGGTCTCGGCCGGGTCGATGACGTCGTCGACGTAGCCCCGCTCGGCTGCCGCATACGGATTGGCGTAGCGCTCGGTGTACTCCTCCACCAGCTCCTTGCGGCGCCCCACCGGGTCGTCGGCCTCGGCCAGATCGCGCCGGTAGACGATCTCGACGGCGCCTTCGGGGCCCATCACCGCCAGCTCGGCCGAGGGCCATGCGAAGGCGAGGTCGGCGCCGATCGACTTGGAGTTCATGACCACGTAGGCCCCGCCGTACGCCTTGCGGGTGATGACCTGCACCCGGGGCACGGTGGACTCGCAGTATGCGTAAAGCAGCTTGGCGCCATGACGGATGATGCCCCCGTACTCCTGGTCGGTCCCGGGCATGAACCCGGGCACGTCCACGAAGGTGATGAGCGGGACGTTGAAGGCGTCACAGGTCCGCACGAACCGGGCGCCCTTTTCGGAGGCGTCGATGTTGAGCACGCCGGCCAGCATCTGGGGCTGGTTCCCCACGATGCCCACGGCCCGGCCGTCGATCCGGGCAAAGCCGCAGACCAGGTTCATGGCCCAGTGGTGGTTGACCTCGAAGAACTCGCCGTCGTCGACGACCGCCTCGATGACCTTCTTCATGTCGTAGGGCTGGTTGGGCGACTCCGGCATCAGGGCCGACAGTTCGGGCGTGAGCCGCTCGGGATCGTCACCGGACGCCACCAGCGGCGCCTCCTCCAGGTTGTTGGACGGGAGGAAGCTCAGCAGGTAGCGCACGTCGTCGAGGCAGGACTGCTCGTCGGGGGCCACGAACGCGGCCACACCCGACTTGGTGGCGTGGCTCATGGCGCCGCCGAGCTCCTCGAGGGTCACGTCCTCGCCGGTCACCGTCTTCACCACGTCGGGTCCGGTGATGAACATGTGGCTGGTCTCCTGGACCATGAAGATGAAGTCGGTCATCGCCGGGCTGTACACCGCGCCGCCGGCGCACGGCCCGAGGATGACGCTGATCTGGGGGATCACCCCGGACGCCTGGGCATTGCGATGGAAGATCCCGCCGTAGGAGTGCAGCGACACGACGCCCTCCTGGATGCGGGCGCCTGCGCCGTCGTTGAGTCCGATCATCGGGACCCCGATGGACGAGGCCAGGTCCATCACCTTGTGGATCTTCTCGGCGAAGACCTCGCCCAGAGCGCCCCCGAAGACGGTGAAGTCCTGGCTGAACACGCACACGCGACGGCCGTCGATCGTGCCGAATCCTGTGATCACACCGTCGGTGTAGGGACGGTTCTCCTCGAGTCCCATGCCGTGGGCCCGATGGCGGGCCAGCATGTCGAGCTCCTGGAACGACCCGTCGTCGAGCAGGTAGTCGATCCGCTCCCGGGCCGTCATCTTCCCCTTGGCGTGGTGCTTCTCGACCGCCCGGGCCGATCCCGCGTTGCGGGCGAGCTCCCGGCGCTCCTCGAGGTCCTCGAGCCGTTGGGTCATCGTGTGATCCATGGACGGTGAGGCTATCGGAACCGCCACAGGGGTTCGATCCGGCGCCCCACGGTCCCGGGTCCGGAGCCGGCGCTACTGGGCGGTGTTCACCCAGTGGGGGCCGCACCAGACGTAGGTCACCTGGCTGGGGGTGCCCGTCCCCAGGTAGGCGGCCACGCTGCGGCCGACGTATCGGGACTCGAGGTCGGCGTCCCGCTCCCCGGCGAACGACCAGCGCTCGACGCCTCCGGGTGGCCCCGAGGGGGACGTGGACTCCCAGCCGTCGATCCGGTAGACGGCGTCGACCAGATCGCCGGCGACCAGCACCGCCCACCGGGGAGACCGCACCGATCCGGAGTCGACCCACCGCCGGCCGATCCTCCAGCCGTGGCGGGACCGGTCGTACGCGGTGTCGGAGCCGTGGGGGCCCACCCGGAGCAGGACGACCGGGTGGCTGCGCTTGATCTTGGCCCGCTTGGCCAGCGAGGCGCCCAGGTCGACGGCGGGGGTGCGCTGGCCGCCCAGCCGGGTGGGCAGACCGAGGGTGAGGACGTCGTCCACCGCGGCGACCACCAGGTCGGCCTCGGGGCCGGTGAGGCCGTGCCGCAGCACCTCGATGCGGACCGGGCGCCCGTCGGACTCGGCCTCGCGGATCCGGTCGAGGCCCGGGTACTTGTCCGCCGGTGCACCGACGTCCCCCGAGCCGGCGGGCCCCCCGCCGACGGGAACAGCGTCGACGGGAACCGCGCCGACGGGAACCGCGCGTGCGGCCTCCACGTGACGGAAGCAGCGGTCGCCGCGCCCACGTCCGACGTGGAACACCCGTCCGGTGCGGGCGTCGATCAGCAGGTACACGTAGACGGCCAGCTGGTCGGCCACGCCCGGGGGGAACGACACGCGGGCGGGCGAGGCGGCCACGGCCGTCGGCACCGACCCGGGGGCCGGCGGGTCGACGGGGGCCACCTCCACGTCCCAGGGCATGACCGGGGTCACCACGTCGCTCGGGACCGGGACCGGGACCGGGACGGGGATCGGCGGAGCAGCGGGGGCCACGGGAGCCGCCAGACCCGCCCACGGGTCGTCGTCGCCGACGATCGGTGTGGCCGGGGTACGGGCGGTGAAGTCCATCTGCCCGGTCGCCTACTCCTGGACGAGCTCGATGAGGGTGCCGAAGGCGCCCTTCGGATGGACAAAGGCGACCGTGGTGCCCCGGGAGCCGGGTCGCGGCGCCTGGTCGATGACCTGGCCGCCGTGGTCCTTCACGGACTGGAGCGCGGCGGCGCAGTCGGCCACCCGGTAGCCGACGTGGTGGATGCCGGGCCCCTTCTTCTCCAGGTACTTGGCCACCGGCGACTCGTCGCTGGTCGGGGTCAGCAGCTGCACGTAGCTGTCGGCCACCTTGAGCAGTGCCTCCTCGACTCCGTCGGAGTCGATGCGCTCACGGTGGGTCACCGTCGCCCCGAACGTGTCGGCGTAGTACGCGACGGCCGCGTCCAGGTCGGGCACGGCGATGGCCACGTGGTCGATCTCGGTCAGCAGCATCTCGGTCATGCCCCGTGCCTCCGGAACAGCGTGATGCGGTCCTCACCGATCCGGGCCCGCAGCTCGGGGTCGTCGATGCCCAGGCCCTCCTCCGGAGCCAGGCACAGCACCCCGATCTTGCCCTCGTGGAGGTTCTTGTGCACCTGGTAGGCGGCCTCGCCCACGTGCTCCAGGGTGTGGACGGCGGAGAGCGGCGGGAGGATCTTGCCCTCGCACACCAGTTGGTTGGCGTCCCACGCCTCCCGGTAGTTGGCGAAGTGGGAGCCCTTGATGGTCTTGAGCTTCATCCACAGGTGCCGGTTGTCGTACTCGATCATGTAGCCCGATGTCGCCGCGCAGGTGACGACGGTCCCACCCCGCTTGGCGGCGAACACCGAGGCGCCCATGGTCTGGCGGCCGGGGTGCTCGAAGACGATGTCGACGTCGTCGCCCACCAGGCCGCGGATGTCCTTGCCCAGCCGCCGCCACTCCGACTCGTCCTGGTGGAACTCGTCCTTCCAGAACTTGTAGCCGGCCGCCTTGCGGTCGATGACCGCCTCGACCCCGAGATCGTGGAGCAGGTCGACCTTGGACTGCGAGGAGACGACGCCCACCGGCGTGGCCCCGCCGTTCAGGCAGTACTGGACCGCGTAGGCGCCGAGACCGCCCGACGCCCCCCACACGAGGACCTTGTCGCCCTGGGTAATCGGGGCCCCGTTCTTGGACACCAGCATCCGGTAGGAGGTGGAGTTGCACAGCGCATTGACCGCAGCCTCCTCCCAGCTCAGGTGGGTGGGCTTGGGCATGAGCTGGTTGGCCTTGACGACGGCCAGGTCGGCCAGGCCACCGAAGTTGGTCTCGAAGCCCCAGATCCGCTGGTTGTCGGCCAGCATGGAGTCGTCGTGGGCCGTCGGGCTCTGGTCGTCGACGTAGTTGCAGTGGACGGTGACCTTGTCGCCGGACTTCCAGTTGCGGACGGCCGAGCCGACCTGCAGCACCACGGCCGAGGCGTCCGAGCCGACCACGTGGTAGTCGAGCGCGTGGCGTGCGCCCCAGACGCCCTCGCGCCCGAGGCGGTCGAGGAACCCGAAGGTCGGCAGCGGCTCGAAGATGGAGGTCCATACGGTGTTGAAGTTGATGGCGCTGGCCATCACCGCGATGTACGCCTCGTCTGGAGCGAGTTCGGGGGTCGCCACCTCGCCCACGTGGAGGGAAGTGCGGGGGTCCTTGTCATCGGACTCCACGCCTTCGAACATGCCGACTTCGTCGCGCCGGACGAAGGCGGCGCGGTAGGAGTCGGGGACGGGTAGGGCGGCGATCGCCTCGCCGGACGAACCGGCCAGGATGGCGGAGAGGATTTCCTGCATGGGGGTGGAGGATAGCCGGGTCGGCGCGCCCCCTTCCCGGTCCAACCGGACCCCGGGATGGCACAACCGCGGCCAGGCCGTATCATGTCCAGTTGTCGTGGTGGACCCATGGGGGGACCGCCGCCTGAATCGGCCACAGGCCGCGGAGGTTCCCATGTCCGGATCCGTCATCGTCGCTGGAGCACGCACCCCGATCGGCAAGCTGTCGGGCGCCCTCGGCAGCTTCTCGGCCACCGACCTCGGCGGCTTCGCCATCGCGGCCGCCCTCGAGCGGGCCGGCGTCGCCCCCGACCAGGTCGACTACGTGTTCATGGGTCAGGTCATCCTGGCCGGGGCCGGCCAGATCACGGCCCGCCAGGCCGCTGTCAAGGGTGGCATCCCGATGGACGTCGCCTCGACCACCGTCAACAAGGTCTGCCTGTCCGGCCTGAACTCGATCTACCTGGCCGACCTGATGATCAACGCCGGCGAGGCCGACATCGTGGTGGCCGGTGGCATGGAGTCGATGACCCAGGCCCCCTACCTGCTGCCCGGCGCCCGCGCCGGCTACCGCATCGGGGACGGAGCGCTGGTCGACTCGATGATGTACGACGGGTTGTTCTGCGCGTTCGACCAGTGCGCCATGGGTCTCGGCACCGAGCGCTACAACGGCGCCGACGGGGTGTCCCGTGAGCGCCAGGACGAGTTCAGCGCCCTGTCCCACCAGCGGGCCGCCGCCGCCATCGCGGCCGGCAAGTTCGCCGAGGAGATCGTCGCCGTCGAGGTCCCCCAGCGCAAGGGCGACCCGAAGATCGTCGACACCGACGAGGGTGTGCGGGGCGACACCACGGCCGAGTCGCTGTCCAAGCTGCGCCCCGCGTTCGACAAGCAGGGCACCATCACCGCCGGAAACGCCAGCCAGATCTCGGACGGGGGTGCCGCCGTCGTCGTGATGTCGAAGGCCAAGGCCGAGCAGCTGGGCGTCAACCCGCTGGGCGAGCTCGTCGGCTACGGCCAGGTGGCCGGGCCCGGCCCGTCCCTGCTCAGCCAGCCGAGCCACGCCACCCAGGTGGCGCTCAAGAGGGCCGGCCTCAGCATCGGGGACATCGACCTGTTCGAGATCAACGAGGCCTTCGCCGCCGTCGGGCTCACCTCGACGGACGACCTCGGGATCAGCGCCGACGTCGTGAACGTGAACGGTGGGGCCATCGCCCTCGGCCACCCGGTCGGGATGTCCGGCACCCGCCTGGCCCTCACCTCGCTGCTCGAGCTCCGGCGCCGGGGCGGCGGGACCGCCGCGGTCAGCCTCTGCGGCGGCGGTGGCCAGGGCGACGCCGCCATCCTCCGCACCCTCTGACGGGCCACGGGCGGCTCAGTACGGCGGTGTGAAGAGGCCAACCAGCGTCCCACACCCCGGGGCCACGTCCTCCCACCCGCCGACGCCGAGGGCGACGACGGCCAGGCCGCAGGTCGGGAAGCCACCGGCCTCGAGCACGTCCCGGTCCGCCGATCCGTCGGGCAGCAGGTCCCAGGCCAGCAGGTACATCGTCGGGTTGTGGCCCACCACCAGGGCCGACCGGGCGTGTTCGTCGACCTCGCGCAGGTAGGTGAGCACGGTCTCGGGGTCGGCCTGGTAGAGCGAGCGGTAGGCGTCGAGCGGGACCCGCTCCCCGTGGGTGGCCAGCACCAGCTCGGCGGTCTCGCGGGTACGGACCGCGCTCGAGCACAGCGCCAGCTCGGGCGCGGTCAACCCCACCAGCCCGAGCGGGGGGTCCTCCTCGGCCAGCCGGCGCCCGAGTGCCGTGGCGTCGCGACGGCCCCGCGCCGTCAGCGGCCGGTCCCGGTCGAGGCCGCCCCAGGTCGACTCGGGTGTGGCCTTGGCGTGTCGGAGGATCCAGAGGTGTCGGATGTCGGCGGCCTGCTCCATCCCCTCATGGTGCCCCACCCGGGCCACGGACCGCGTTCGGGCCCGGGGACGTCCCGGGCATCGGTTCAGGCGTCGACCTCGCGCCGGCCCTCGAGGGCCCGGCCCAGGGTGAGCTCGTCGGCGTACTCGAGGTCCCCGCCGACGGGCAGTCCGCTGGCGATCCGGGTCACGCTCAGGCCCAGGGGTTTGAGCAGCCGGGCCAGGTACATGGCCGTCGCCTCACCCTCGAGGTTCGGATTGGTGCACAGGATGACCTCGGTGATGCCCTCGTCGTCGAGCCGGAGCAGCAGCTCGCGGATGCGCAGCTGCTCGGGCCCGATGCCCTCGATCGGGTTCAGCGACCCCTGGAGCACGTGGTAGCGGCCGGAGAACTCCCCGGTCTTCTCCACCGACACGATGTCCCGCGGGTCCTCGACCACACAGACCTTCGTGCCGTCGCGCCGGTCGTCGAGGCAGATGGCGCAGAGGCCGCCCTCGGCCACGTTGAAGCACCGCGTGCACAGGGTGATCCGCTCCTTGACGGCGATGATGGCCTCGGCCAGGCGCAGGGCGTCCTCGGGAGCCACCTTGAGCAGGTGGAAGGTGATGCGCTGGGCGGACTTCGGCCCGATGCCGGGCAGCCGGCCCATCTCGTCGATGAGGTTCTGCAGGGGTCCGCTGAACACGGCCACCTAGACCACCTCCTCGGCCCCGGGGAACGCCTGGAGCAGGCGGGCCTCGGCCGAGTTGTCGATCTCGGCCACCTCGAGATCGTCGGCGTCGAAGGCGGACAGGTCCTCGTCCGGGTCGACGGCCTCGACCGGGCGGGGCGGGGCCGACGAGGGTGCCGTCGCCGGGGGGTCCTGGTCGGGCCGGTCACCTCCGGCACCGGAGGCCGGGGCCCCGGGCGAACCGTCGACCACCAGCACGAGGGGGACCGGCCGGCCGAACTGGTCGGCCAGGGCCGCCTCGACCTCGGGCCGCATCTCCTCGCACCGGTTCCGGTGGATCTCGTTCGGGAGCCCGAACTCGGCACGGACGCCGTCCGCCCCGATGAACCGCCCGGCCTGGAACAGCGCCTTGGCCTTGGGCCGCAGGCGGCCGATGACCTGGTCTCCCCAGGCCTGGACGAGCTGGTCCCGGGACGGGAACGCGGCGCCGGGGGCCGGGGCCGGGGCCGGGGCCGAGACCTCGGAGGGGTGGGCGATCGGCTCGGTCGTCGGCGCTGCGTCGTCGAAGGGCGCCGCCGGTGGCCCGGACCCGTCCGGACGGGAGAGCGACGGGTCGGCGGGCGGCGGAGCGGTCTGGCGGCGGTGGGCGCCCAGCGTCTTTCGGGGACCGGCCGGGGTTGGGGCGGTGGCGGCCGGCCCGGAGGTCGGGGGGGCGGGCGGTGGCTCGGCGGGGGCAGCGGCCGGCCCGGGGGTCGGGCGCCCGGTCGGGACGGCGGCGGCCCGGGCGGCCAGTGCCGCACCGGACGACGGGGCCGGCGGCGTGGTCGGTGCGGCAGTGGCCGGTTCCGGCGACGCCGCAGCCGCCGGGGACGGCGACGGTGCCGGCGGCACGCCGGACCGCTCCAGCCGCTCGATCCGGGCGAGCAGTGCCGCCGGCGAGTCGTCGGCCTCCGGATGGACCAGGCGTACCAGGGCCACCTCCAGGTTCACCCGGGGGTCGGGCGCGTCCCGCATGCCGACCTGGGCACGGCCGAGGTCCTCCATGGCCCGGACCAGGGTGGCGAGGCCGACCCGGCCGGACTGCTCGGCCAGGACGTCCCGTTCGGTGCCGGCCACCGTCACCAGGTCGGGCGCCACCAGGGCCAGGAAGCCCTGGCGCAGATGGTCGACCAGGTCGACGGTGAGCTGCTGGGGACTGAACCCGGCCGCGGTCAGGTGGGCGACGGCAACCAGGGCCCGCTCGACGTCGCGCTCGGCGAGCGCCTCGACGACCTCGTCGAGCTCGGGCAGGTCGTCGTCGACGGTGTCGGACGCCGCCACCTGGTCGAGGATCGACAGCGCGTCGCGCGCCGAGCCCCGGCCCCGCCGCACGGCCAGGTCGAGGGCGTCGTCCCCCACCTCGAGGTGGGCGTCGTCGCGCACCTGGGCCAGGAGAGCGGAGAGCGTGTCGGGGCCGAGGAGGCGGAACTCGAAGTGCTGGGTGCGGCTGCGGATGGTGGGCAGCACCTTCTGCGGATCGGTGGTGGCGAGCACGAAGACCACGTGGGCCGGGGGTTCCTCGAGTGTCTTGAGGAGGGCGTTGGACGCCGCCGTCGACAGCATGTGGACCTCGTCGACGATGTAGACCTTCTGGCGGCCCGGCGAGCCCAGGGCGGCCCGGGACACCAGGTCCCGCATGGCGTCGACCCCGTTGTTGGAGGCGGCGTCCAACTCGTGGACGTCCATCGACGTGCCCCGGGTGATCTCCACACACGACGGGCACACGCCGCACGGCTCACCGTCGTGGAGGTCGGTGCAGTTGAGCGCCTTGGCCAGGATCCGGGCCGTGGAGGTCTTGCCCGTCCCCCGGGGACCGCTGAACAGGTAGGCGTGGGCCACCCGGCCGTCCCGCACGGCGTTGCGCAGGGCCAGCACGACGTGGTCCTGGCCCCGGACCTCGGCGAACGTCGAGGGGCGGAACCGTCGGTAGAGGGACTGGTAGGGGACTTCCTCGGTCGTGTCGGCCACGGTCGGGAGCCTACCGGTCGGCCCGGCCACCATCGGGGGCCGGCGACGGGGACGGCCCGTGTCGGTCATCCGGTAGGGGTGGTTGATTCGCGGACGGCCCGGTTCCGATAATGAGAATCATTATCGTCACGGTGGCGGCACTCGGAAACAAGTTCCCGCGGTGTGGAACAAGTCGCGCGGCGTGGAACGACATCCCCCGACGGGATCGAACTCCCCCGAAGAAGACGCCCCCGGTGGTCGGTGCGACGGCCAGGTTGACTGCGGCACACGGCCCTGACCCGCTGAGAGCTGCTGCCTTCCGACCCTGACTCGATTCACAGGAGGACGTTGCGCAGGACCCAGCCGTCGCACCCACCACCGGGGAGACACCGATGCTACCGCCCCGGCGGGCCGTCGTCGGATCCGGCGGTCCGGGCCGGTCGGGCGGTCGGAGTAGCCTGTCGGGGCCGTGGACGGCCCGGGACCCGGGTCGTGCGCGACACGGAGGCGTGCGAGAGCGGCCGAATCGGCACGATTGGAAATCGTGTGTGGGGAAACTCACCGTGGGTTCAAATCCCACCGCCTCCGCCACACCACCGCCTCCGCCACCCGGGTCCGGACGGATCCGGACATCGGCGGCCGTGGGCGGGGTCCCGACGGCCCCGGGACGGATCGTCATCAGGAGCGCGCGGTACCCTTGTGGGGTATCCCGACCCCGGAGGACAGATGCACGGTTACGGCGAGGACAAGGACCAGCTGGCGAAGCGGCTGCGCCGGGTCGAGGGCCAGGTACGCGGCATCCAGCAGATGATCGAGGACGACCGGTACTGCATCGAGGTCATCACCCAGGTCTCGGCGGCGACCAAGGCGCTCCAGGCGGTCGCACTGGAGCTGCTGGGCAGCCACCTGGGCACCTGTGTCCGCGAAGCGATCGACGCCGGCGGGCCCGAGGCACAGCTGAAGATCGACGAGGCCACCGAAGCCGTGGCCCGGCTCGTCCGCTCCTGACCGGGGACGGCGGGCCCGGATCCCGTCGACCGGGCGGCCGCCCCGGCCATCGGGCATGGGCCGGTCCTCCAGGCAACGGGATAGAATCGACTCCGCCGGAAGAGGGGGATCCGTGACCGAGTCCACCACGTGTGACAACCCGATGTGCTCGTGCGACCCGTGCACGTGCGAGGACTGCGCCTGCGGCGGGGCGCGGCTGGGGGAACTCGAGCGCAGGGTGATGGAGATCCTGTGGGCCCAGGGCGGTCAGGAGATCACCGGTCGCGAAGTTGCCGACCAACTGCCGGAGAACGCCTACACGACGGTGGCCACGGTCCTCGATCGGCTGGTCCGAAAGGAACTGGTGCACCGTCGCAAGGACGGTGGCAGGGTCCACTACACGCCGGTCGGGTCCCCGGGGGCCCATGCGGCGGTACTGATGCGCCAGGCCATGGCCGTCGGGTCCGACCCGGACGCTGCACTGTCGACCTTCGCCCGGACGCTGACCCCGTCGGAAGCTGCCACGTTGCGTCAGGCGCTCGGCGGAGCCGGACTCGAGACGGCCGCCACCACCCCGTAGCGTCCCGGGCTCCCGAAGACCCGGGGCAGCCGAACGGTTCAGACCATCAGGATGAGCATGAACGCCATGCCGATGCACATCACCACGTGGCTCAGGTCCTCGAGCCAGGGGATGGCGACCATGGCCTCGACCTCGCCGGTGGTGCCGTCCGGGCCCCCGTGCGGGCTCGCCGGCGAACCCGTGCCGGCGGCGCTCATGGCGTAGGCGGGCAGGTGGGTCCCGTGATGGGACGCACCCTTGTTGGGCGACGCCAGCGTGAAGATGGCCGAGCCGAGGAAGACCAGCGCCAACAGCAGGCCCAGCCCGGCGTCGAGGTGCGCCCCGTCCGGCCGGCCGGCCATCGACATGTCCATCGAGCCGGACCCCGATACCAGCCCTGCGGGGAACCAGTACATGAGGATCATGGCGAAGCTCATGACCGCATGCACCAGGGCATGGGGCACGTGCAGGCCGAACCGTTGGATCGACTGCATGCTGCGCACGGCGAACCAGACCAGGAGCACGGCGAAGGCGAGCTCCCACAGGGCCCTCGGGCCGAACGCCCAGGAGGGGACGAACATGCCGGCCATGGCGATGCCCATGAGCGTGTGGGAGATGTCGACGTCCCGTCCAGCGGGCCGGTGGGTGGCCACGGACAGCACCAGCAGCACGAAGCAGTAGCCGGCGACTACCAGCATCAGCGCGCCGAAGAGGTAGTAGAGCCAGGCTGGGGTTCCCATCTCCGTCAGACCTCCGCCTTCATCGGTACCGGGGCGGACACCGCGTGTGCGCCCGGCGACCGGCGCTCGTTCGTGGGCCAGTAGGCCAGGGCGAACAGCAGGATCGGGAGGCCCGAGTTCGGGTCGGTCGCCCCTCCGGCCAGGACGCCGCCGAAGTTCTGCACGGCCACCCAGATCGCCGCGAACACGACGATGGCGACGACCAGGGTCACCTGGGTCAGCTGGGGAGGCAGGAACACACCGACCGCCACTACGACGCACACGACGGCGAGCAGGATCGCCAACGTCGTGCCTTGGTGCAGGAACAGCGTCGCCGATGACCGGTCGATGTGGGCCAGCCAGCCGGGCTGGCCGCTGTTCAGGTTGGCCACGAGGTCGTGGAGCGCCTGCGGCGACCGACCGGAGCCGACCAGTGCCAGGACCGCCAGGAGTCCCCACACCACTACCCAGATGCCCTGGGCGACGCGGACGCCCACCGTGCGGGCGGCCACGAAGGGCTGGTCCGATCCCTCGCTGGGCCAGAGCAGCACGGCCAGCACGGCGTAGAAGAGCACGCCGCCGGGGCCGCCGCCGAACGGCGTCGCCCCACCCTGGAAGATCCCGCCGGCCCCCTCACCGAACCACCAGACACCGAGGGCCCACACGATCGAGAGCCCGAGGGCGTAGGTCGTCGAGCGCCTCCAGACGATTCCGAAGGCGATGAGGAACTGCACCGAGGCGAAGGCGGCGTTGGTGAGGACCGGCTGGTGGTACACGATCGACCCGTTCCAGGTGATCGTCTGGGCGACCCATCCCGGGTTGCCGCCGGCCATCCCGTTGAGCATCCCGCTGAACCCGTTGGAGCCCCGGGTGAACATGAACGGCTGGAGCTGGAGGACGGCGTCGAGCAGCCAGACGGTCGCCAGCAGGAGCTGGAACGTCCGCTGGAGGTCCCTGGGCGGCCGCTGCTGGTCGACCGGCGCGGGGCTGCTCCCCGTGATCGGGGCACTGTCCAACTCGGTCTCGGCAATCACCATGTCCACGCGACCCTCCGTCTCGGGGGGAATTACTACCACTCGTAGTACTTGGGGACAAGTGCTACCCGCGCCGGCCGGCGTGGTGGCGCGGTGCTCAGCCGACGGCGTGGCGCTGGGAGAACGAGACGGTCCGGGGCCCGAACGGGGTGGTGACCACGAAGCGCCACGTCCCGGCGGTCAGCACGACGAAGTCGGTGAAGTGCCCGGGGCTGACCGTCAGCTGGCGCAGGGTCTGGAGCTGGCTGCCCTCCGGTCCGGCCACCACCAGCGGGTGCACGGTGGCCAGCTGGGCCGACGTGCCGGAGAAGATCAGGTGCCACTGGTTGACCCCGACACCGCCCGGACTGAAGTAGCTCTCGACCGAGCCGCCGTCGGGGAGCGTGGTGACGACGACGGACGGGAGCTGGGGGAGCAGCGCCTGCCCCCGGGCCGGGGACACGGCCTGGCTGACGACGGTGAGCCCGGCGAAGAGCACCACCGGCAGCAGCACGGAGAGCACCACACCCCACCGGCCGGTCATGCCGCGGCCCCCGCCCACGCTGCCCAGGCCCGACCGGCCGAGCCGCGCCAGCCGCAGGCTGTTGAGCACCACCAGCACGCTCGAGAGTCCCATGGCCAGGGCGGCCACCAGCGGGTCGAGGAGCCCGAATGCGGCCAGCGGCAGGGCGGCCACGTTGTAGCCCATGGCCCACCCGAAGTTCTGGACGATCACCGCGTAGGTGGAGCGGGCCATCCCCACGGCCGCCGGGATCCCCTGCAGGTCGTTGCCGAGCAGGGCCACGTCACTGTTGGCCAACGCAGCCTCGGATCCGCTGCCGATGGCGCAGCCGACCTCGGCCGCCGCCAGGGCCGGGGCGTCGTTGACGCCGTCCCCCACCATCAGCACCCGCCGACCGTCGCTGCGCATGGCGGTCAGGGCGGCCACCTTGTCGGACGGGCTCAACGTGCTGCGGGCGTCGGTGATGCCGAGCTGGTCGGCCACGTGGTCGACCGCCGGGGCGCTGTCGCCGCTGAGAATGGTGGCCGGGAGCCCGAGGTCGCCCAGATGGTCGATGGTGGCCACCGCCTCGGGCCGGAGCGGGGTCGACACCGCCAGGATGCCCAGCACGGCGCCGTCCGCCCGGACCACCACGACCGTGTCCCCCCGGGCGTGGCCACGGTCGACCGCATCGGCCAGCACCGGGTCGAGTCCTCCGGGCACCACGCGGCCGACCTCGACCAGGCGTCCCCCGACCGATCCGGACACGCCGATACCGGCCAGCGCCCGGACGTCGGTGGCCACCGGGAGCGGGAACTCGGTGGCCCCCCGACCGGCGGCCTGGAGCACGGCGACGGCGATCGGGTGGTCGCTGCCCGACTCCACGGCGGCGGCCACCGCCAGCACGGCGCCCGACTTCCCGTCGTCCACCGTGACCACGTCGGTGACCTCGGCGAACCGCTCGGTCAGCGTGCCGGTCTTGTCGATGGCCACCCGGTCGACGTGGGCGAGGCGCTCGAGTGCGTCGGAGCCCCGGACGAAGATCCCCAGTGCGGCGGCCCGGCCGCAGCCGACCATCATGGCGACCGGCGCCGCCAGCCCCATGGCGCAGGGACAGGCCACCAGCAGGACGGCCAGGCCCGACAGCACCGCCCGGCCGAAGTTGCCGACCAGCACCCACCAGGCCAGGAAGGTGACCAGCGCGCCGAGGATGACGGCCGGCACGAACACCGCGCTGATGCGGTCGGCGATCCGCTGCAGGGGTGCCTTGTCCCGCTGTGCCTCCTCGACCAGGCGCTGCAGTCGCGCCAGCACGGACTCGGCGGCCACGGCGGTCACCTTCACCACCAGGACGCCGCTGCCGTTGCGGGTACCACCCGTGACCGGGTCGCCGGGCGACCGGTCGACGGGGAGGGGCTCGCCGGTGAGCATCGACTCGTCGACGGCGGACTGGCCACTGCGGACGACCCCGTCGAGCGGGAGCGCCTCGCCCGGGAACACCTTGACCAGCGCCCCCACCGGGACGGACTCGGGGGCGACGAGCTCGCCGTCGCCTTCCGGCCCGGTGACGACCCTGGCCGTCGGCGGGCGGAGGGAGAGCAGCGAGTGCAGGGCGGCCGATGCCCGACCGCGCACCCGCGCCTCGACGGCCCTTCCGGTCACCAGGATGGCCACGATGACCGGCGCCATCACCCCGTGCAGGCGGGCCGCGAAGGCGCCGCTGTCCCCCAGGTGGACGTGCCGGCCTCCGAGGGCGACCGCCTCCACCAGGGAGACGGCCAGGGCGGCCAGGGTGCCCAGCGCGATGAGCGTGTCCATGTTGGTGGCGCCGTGCCGGGCCAGTCGGGCCGCGTTGCGCAGGAAGGGCCAGCCTCCGGCGATCTCCACGGCGATGGCCAGGAACAGCACGATCCAGCTGGGTGTCGCCGTCTCCGGGGCGAACAGGGCCACCGCCAGAGCGGTCAGGGCCAACGGCCAGGAGATCGCCAGCCGGATCATCCAGTGGTCGGGGTCGGACACCTCACCCGTCGGCGCATCGGCGGCCACCGGTGCGGCGGAGTACCCGACAGCGGTCACCGCGGCGCAGAGCTCGTCGTCGTCGGCCAGCTGGGGGTCGTAGGACACGAACGCCCGGTGGGTGGCCAGGTTCACCGAGGCGCTCGCCACGGCCGGCAGCTTGTTCAGCGAGCGCTGGATCCGGGTCGCGCACGCACTGCAGTGCATGCCGCCCAGATCGAGCTCGACGGTGTCGTACCCGAGGCCGTCGTCCGTCTGCTCGGGTGCCCGGGTGGGAGCGGTCACCATGTGGCCGTCACCACGCGGCAGTCACCCGGTCAGCCAGCCGGGGTCGCGGCGTACCCGGCCTCGGCGACGGCTGCGGTCAACGCATCGACATCGATCAGGGTCGGGTCGAACCCGACGACCGCCCGGGCCGAGTCGAGGTCCACCGTCGCGCTGCGCACACCGGCCTGCTCCTGCAGGGTCTCCTCGACGAGGGCCACGCACGAGCCGCAGTGCATCCCCTCGACCAGGAGCTCGACGGACGCGGGGGCGTCGCCGTCGGGGGAGTCGTTGATGGGGTCGGTGTTCTGGCCGTTCACCTCCCCAAGCGTAATTGCTCCGACACGCCGATGCGGCAGCGGGGCCGGCGGTCACCGGAGGGCACGGGGAGCCGGATCGCCCGGTGGGGGACCGACCGGGGCGACCACCGGGCTCCCGGCCCGATGGTCGGGTACACGGTCCACCGGGCCCGGGCCGCCCGACGGCGGGACGACGTGCACGAACCGGGACAACCGCCGACGCAGATGGCGCTCCCGGCGCAGGTCCGGGGTGAGCGGCGGTCCCTGCGTACGGGCCAGGCCCGTGCGGTAGAAGCGGGTCTTGGCCAGCTCGACCAGCACCAGATAGACGGTGACCATGGCGAACAGGAGCAGGAAGAACGTCGCCGGCAGCGGGGTGAAGCCGAGGAGCCGGGCGAGGCCGGTGTAGGGCAGGACGGCACCGATCAGCGCGGCACCCGTCGGCACGACCAGCATGGGCAGGCTCGGTCGACTGGTGAAGAACGGGACCCGGCGAGTCCGGATGACGTAGATCACCAGCGTCTGGGTGGCGATCGACTCGACGAACCAACCGGTCCGGAATTCGACGTGGCCGGCGTGCAGCACCGACAGCATCACCCAGAAGGTCAGGAAGTCGAAGATCGAGCTGATGGGGCCGAAGACCGACATGAACCGGCGGATGAACGCCATGTCCCATGCCGCCGGCCGGGTCAGCGCCTCGGGGTCGACGCGGTCGGTGGGGATGGCCAGCTGTCCCGTGTTGTAGAGCAGGTTGTTGAGGAGGATCTGCGACGGCAGCATGGGCAGGAAGGTCAGGAACACCGACGCGCCGGCCGCGCTGAACATGTTCCCGAAGTTCGAGGATGTCGCCATGAGGACGTACTTCATGGTGTTGGCGAAGATCCGGCGCCCCTCCATCACCCCGTCGGCGAGCACCCCGAGGTCCTTGTCGAGCAGCACGACGTCGGCGGCGTCCTTGGCCACGTCGGTGCCGGAGTCCACCGAGATACCCACGTCTGCGTGGTGCAGGGCCACCGCGTCGTTGACCCCGTCACCCAGGAACGCCACGTCGCGGCCCGTGCGACGCGCCACCTTGATGATGCGCGACTTCTGGTCCGGTCCGATGCGGGCGAAGATCGTCGTGGTGGCGATGGCCGCCTCCAGCTGATCATCGTCGAGTCCCTCGATGGCGGGACCGTCGAGGACGCCCGCCGACGCCACCCCGATGTCTGCGCACAGCTTGGACGCCACCAGGCCGTTGTCACCGGTGATGATCTTCACCTCGACGCCCAGCTGCCGGAGCCGGTCGATCGACGACCCGGCGTCGGCCTTGGCCCGGTCGGCGAACGTCAGGAACCCGACCAGGGTCAGGCCCGCCTCGGCTTCGGGCGTCAGCGTCTCCAGTCCGCCGCCACCCCGGGAGGCCACGGCGATCACCCGGGAGCCTTCGGCGAACAGCCCCTCCATGACATCGTGCGCGGTGGCCGGCACGTCGACGCACCGGGCGACCACCGACTCGGGTGCGCCCTTGACCACCAGCAGCGGACCGACGTCGGGTGACTCGACCAGAACCGAGGCCAGCTGCCGGTCGTGGTCGAACGGCAGGACGCCCAGCCGGCGGTAGCGGGCGACGGCCGAGGCGACCTCCCCCCCGGACCCGGCCACGGGCGCCGACCACAGGGCCTGGTCCAGCGCATTCCCTCCGACCGGTCCCTCTGCGGTGAGCGTGGCCTCGTTGCACACGAGTCCCAGTTCCATCGGCCGGCCAGCCTCGTGGCCGGCCGGGTCGAGGGACCGGGCGAAGGTGATCCTCCCGTCGGTGAGCGTGCCCGTCTTGTCGGTGAAGAGGATCTCGATGTTCCCGAGGTCCTCGATGGCGACCAGCCGCTTCACCAGCACCTTCTTGGCCGCCAGCGCCCGGGATCCGGTCGACAGGCTGACCGTCACGATGGCCGGCATCATCTCGGGGGCGATCCCCACGGCGATGGCCAGGGAGAAGAGCAGCGCCTCGATCAGGGGGCGTGACAGCGCCACGTTGACGACGAAGATGAAGACGGTCAGGACGGCGGCGACACCGAACAGGAACCGCGAGAACTTGGACAGCCCGACCTCGAACGCGGTCTGCGCCTGCTTCTCGGCTAGCCCGGCCGCGATCCGGCCGAACGCGGTGCGGGTCCCGCTGGCCACCACGACCCCCCGGCCGGAACCCTGGTGGACGACGGTCCCCATGAACGCGCAGCCGGGCAGATCGAGTGGCTGCCCGGCTGCCGCAGGCGCAGTCGACTTCTCGACCGGGAGGGACTCACCGGTGAGGACCCCCTCGTCGCACTCGAGCTCCTCGACGGACACCAGACGCAGGTCGGCGGGGACGATCACCCCGATCCGGAGCACGACGAGGTCGCCGGGCACCAGCGTGGCCACCGGGACCCGGCCGGTCACCCCGTCACGGACCACCTCGGCATCGTGGCGGATCTGGGCGCGGAGCGACGACATTGCCGCCTCCGCCCGGTATTCGTTGACGAAGCCGAGCCCGACGCTGAGCGCGACGATCACGGCGATGATGACCGCGTTGGTGCCGCCCCCGGTCAGTCCCGACACCAGGGCCGCGCCCAGGAGGAGGACCAGGATCGGGTTCCGGAGCTGACGGACCAGGACGGTACCGGCCCGCACCCGGCGGGTGCCCAGGACGTTCGGACCGAATTGCCGGAGCCGGTCCGCGGCCTCGGCTGCCGTCAGGCCGTCCGGGCCGCTGCCCAGGTGACGGACGACGTCGTCGGACGTCCACCGGCCGGCGGTGGACAGGTCCAGTTCGGCCCCCACAGGGCCGGGTCCGCTCACGGTTCGATGATCGTTCCCCGGGACCCGTCGAGCAGTTCCGCGGCATCCCCCAGCTTCCCGATCATGGCCGGTCGGCCGGTGGCCTCGACGAAGCGGCAGGCGGCCTCGACCTTCGGGCCCATGGAGCCGGCCGGGAACGTCCGGGTGCGGAGGGCGGACACCGTGGTGTGGCCGATCGGCGCCGCCTCCGGCGTCCCGAACCCGACCTCCACACCGTCCACATCGGTCAGGATCAGCAGGGCGTCGGCGTCGAGGTCCCGGGCCAGCAGGGCCGCCCCCAGGTCCTTGTCGATGACCGCCTCGGCACCGCGCAGGCGTCCGTCCGCGCCCCGGACCACGGGGATCCCCCCGCCGCCGGCGCAGACCACGACGGCGCAGTCGCCGACCAGCACCCGGATCATCGCCAGCTCCACCATGGCCAGCGGCTCGGGCGACGGCACCACGCGGCGCCACGCCGGCCCGTCCTGGCGGATCTGCCAGCCCCGCCGGTGGGCCAGGTCCTCGGCGACCTCCCGGGTGTAGACCGGGCCGACGAACTTGGTCGGGTCCCCGAACGCCGGGTCGTCGGCGTCCACCTCGGTCTGGCAGATGAGGCTGACCACGCCCCGGCCGGGCAGGGCGTTCTGGAGTGCCTGGAGGAAGAAGTAGCCGATCATCCCCTGGGACTCGGCCCCGAGGACGTCCATAGGGTAGGGCCCGGGAAGATCGGGGTCGCCGGCACTCTCGTTGGCCAGCATCCCCACCTGGGGCCCGTTCCCGTGGGTGATGACCAGTTCGTTGTCGCCGGCCAGACGGGCGATGGCTTCCACCGCCACCGCCACATGGCCCTCCTGGATCTGGGCGAGGGGGACCTCGCCGCGCTCCAGCAGGGCGTTGCCGCCGACCGCCACCACCAGGCGCATGTCAGTCCCCGATGCTGGCGACCATGGCCGCCTTGATGGTGTGGAGACGGTTCTCGGCCTGGTCGAAGACGATCGACGCCGGCGACTCGAACACCTCGTCGGTGACCTCGAGCGCGTCGAGGTGCCAGGCGTCCGCCAGACGCCGGCCCAGCGTCGTGTGGGTGTCGTGCAGGGACGGCAGGCAGTGCATGAACTTGATGTCCGGGTTCCCGGTCATGGCCATGGTGGCCTCGTTGACCTGGAAGGGGAGCAGCTTCTTGATCCTCGGCTCCCAGTCCGACGCCGGCTCCCCCATCGACACCCAGACGTCGGTGTACAGGAAGTCAGCTCCCTCCACCCCGCTCAGCACGTCGGACCCGATGTGCAGGCGAGCCCCCGACTCCGTGGCGAGCGCCCGGGCGATGGCCTGGACCTCGGCGGAGGGCCAGAGGTCCTCGGGGGCGGCGATCCGGACGTCCATGCCCAGCAGCGCGCCGGTCACCAGCAGCGAGTTGGCCGTGTTGTTCCGGGCGTCTCCCAGGTAGCAGTAGCCCACTCTGTCCAACGGCTTGCCCGAGTGGTCCCGCATGGTCAGCATGTCGGCCAGCATCTGGGTCGGGTGCCACTGGTCGGTGAGCCCGTTCCACACCGGCACCCCGGCGAACCGGGCCAGCGTCTCCACCGATTCCTGGGCGAACCCCCGGTACTCGATGCCGTCGTACATGCGGCCGAGGACCCGTGCGGTGTCCTTGATCGACTCGCCCTCACCGATGTGACTCCCCTCGGGTCCCAGATAGGTGACGTGGGCTCCCTGGTCGTAGGCCCCGACCTCGAAGGCCGCGCGCGTGCGGGTCGACGCCTTCTCGAAGATGAGGGCGATGTTCCGGCCGACCATGCGCCGCCGCTCGGTGCCCGAACGCTTTTCGTCGCGCAGGATCTCGGCGAGGTCGATCAGGGACAGGAACTCGTCCGCGGTGAGGTCCGTCTCCTTGCACAGGCTACGGCCCCGGAAGTGCCCGGCCAGGTAGCCGCCCGATTCGGTGGTGGCCACACCCATCCTCAGCCGGCGTCCCGCTCGAGGGGGCACGTCATGCACCGGGGCCCGCCCCGCCCGCGGCCCAGCTCGTTGCCGCCGATGTCGACGACCTCGATGCCGTTCTTGCGGAGCATGGTGTTGGTGGCGACGTTGCGCTCGTAGCCCATGACCACGCCCGGGGCCACGGCGAGGTAGTTGGTCCCGTCGTCCCACTGCTCGCGCTCGGCCGCCCGTATGTCCTCGTCCGTGGCGAGGACGGTGATCTCCTCGACCTCGAGGATCTCGGCCAGGGTGTCCCACAGGCTGTGGTTCCGGGCGATGGCGAATCCGCCGGGCTCGTCGGACCGGGTGAGCGTCCAGCTCCTCAGGTGCCGGTCGAAGTACGGGTAGAGCACGAACGTCCCGGCGTCGACCATGGACATGACCGTGTCGAGGTGCATGAAGGCGTGGCTGTGGGGCAGCTCGATGGCCACCACCGTCGTGGCCTGCCCGGCGGCGAACAGCGCCCGGGCCACCGACTCGACGGCCATGGGCGTCGTCCGCTCACCCATGCCGATGAGCACCGCACCGTGGCCGATGACGTGCACGTCCCCGCCCTCGATGGTCGCCGGCTGGTAGTCGGCATCGTCCCCGCCGTAGTAGGTGGTGAAGTCGGCCCCGACGAAGAGCGGGTGGTGCTGATAGATCGCCCGGGTGTGGAGCGACTCACGCCGACGCGCCGGCATGGCCATGGGGTTGACGGTCACGCCCCCGTAGATCCAGCACGAGTTGTCCCGTTGGAACAGGTGGTTGGGCAGCGGCGACAGGATGAAGTCGTCCGCCTGCAGCATGTTCCACTTGAGGCTGTGGGCCCGCATCGGGTGGAGGTCGGCCTTCAGGATGCCACCGATGAGGTACTGGGCCAACTCCGTCCCGTCCAGGTCCTCGAGCAGGTGGCGCACCGGGTCGACCAGGGACGGCCCGAGGTTCTCCGGCGTGCACATCCGGTCCAGCACGAAGGCGCGCCCGTCGGGGATCTCGAGCGTCTCGGACAGGAGCCGACCGAAGTAGTGGACGAGCACCCCCTTGTCGCGCAGTGCCTCGGCGAAGGCGTCGTGCTCCTCCTTGGCCTTCGACGCCCACATGACGTCGTCGAACAGGAGGGCCCCGATGTTGTCCGGCGTGAGCCGCGACAGTTCGAGGCCGGGACGGTGGACGACGGCCTGGCGGAGCTGGCCGATCTCGGAATCTACGTGGAAGGACATTGCTGGTGCTCCAGACGGGTGGGGGACGGGAAGGGTGCCGATCAGACGGGAGTCGACGAGTCGACGGCGACCGGGGGGGCGGGCACGACGCCGGGCTGGTCGTCGGGCAGTTCGACGGGCTCGGTCGCCTCGCCCAGCCGCTGGCGACGGGCGTTGAGGAAGGCGTACAGGACCAGCCCAGCGAGGATCACGACCAGGGCCTGGTAGACGACCTGGTAGCCCGAGGCGAAGGTGACCCACATCGAGAACAGGACGCTGGCGCCGGCTACGCACAGATCACGGGCCAGCTGCCAGCCCTGCACCTTGCGGCGGCGAGACACCAGATAGGTGAGCTGGGCGATGGCCGACATGAAGTAGGGGATCGCCACCGTCACCACCGTCAGGTCGACCAGGTAGGTGAAGACCGTCAGGCCTGCGCTGGTGTTGTAGCGCCACAGCATGAGCAGTGACGGCAGCGCCGTGCCGACCAGGATGCCGAACCACGCCGTCCCCTTCTTGTCCGTCCACGCGAACGGTCGGGGAAACAGGTCGTCCTGGGCGATGGCACGGGAGGTCTCGGTCACGATCAGGGTCCAGCCGTTGAGCGCCCCGATGCCGGAGACGACGGCCACCGCAGCGATGAACTTCCCGGCCCACGTGCTGTGGGGGAACATCGAGTCGAAGGCGTTCACGAACGGCGACCCGGTGTTGACCAGGGTGTGGTGGGCCACCAGGCCCATCACCACCGCGGTCACCAGTACGTACAGGACGGCACTCAGTGCGGTGCCGAGCATCGAGGCCCGCAGCACGTTCACCCGTGGGTTGCGCACCCGCTTGGCCGTCATCGCCGCAGCCTCGACGCCGATGAAGGAGAACAGCGCCACGCCGGCGGCGATGCCGATGGCGCTGTAGAGGCTGCCGCCCGACGCGTTGAACGGACCGAAGTGGGCCGCGGTGACGAAGAACCATCCGACGATGCCCACGAAGAGCAGCGGCAGGAACTTCAGCACCACCGTGATGTTCTGGAACCAGGCCATCTGGCGGACACCGGCCAGGTTGATGAGGGCCGGCACCCACAGTCCGACCATGGCGATGCCCCAGTTGGCCATGCCCGAGGGATGGGCCCAGCCGAACAGGGCGTCGACGTAGAAGACCCACGAGGAGACGATGGCGGCGTTGCCGGCCCACGACTGGATCCAGTAGCACCAGCCGACCAGGTAGCCGGCGAAGTCGCCGAACTCGTGCCGGCTGTAGGCGTAGAGCCCGCCGTCGCTGTTGGGGATCCGCCTCGTGAGCTGCCCGAACAGGACGGCCAGCAGCATGGCGCCGACGGCGATGACGCCGAGGACGATGATCCCCATGGTGCCGGCCCCGGCGATGACCGCCGGCATGGTGAACACCCCGGTCCCGACGATGCTCCCGATGACCAGGCCGGTGGCCGAGGTCAGGCCGAGGCTGTGGGCCTTGGCCTCGTTCCGGGGGGAGAGCGGCGGGGTGGGCGGCGGCGGGGTCGCCGACTGGGGCGGTTCGGTCAGTAGGGCCATGGGAGCTCCGTTTCGGTGGTCCGCCCGAACGGGCAGGGGCTGAGGGGATCAGTGTGAACCGGCAATTCCGGACGCGGCAGAGTCGAATGGCCCACGTGGGTGAGCCGAATGGCCCCTCTGGGTGAACATTGGGTGACGCCGCGGTGTGGCCACGCGACACGTCCGGCGGATGGTGCACCCCGGTGCACGGATGCGCCCGCGGCGGACCGACGGACAGGGAAATTCGGGTGACCCCATGTCCGCGCAACAGGAGTTGCGGCAACAGGAGTTACCGCGACACGGGTTACGGCAACGGGTGTCGTGGTGACCGGGAAACGGCCACGTGGGTCACCTTCGGGCTCATGCTCACACCGACCGTGCACGCGGACTCCTGGTGGAGTACCAGCGCCACCGGGGTTCGGAGCGACGAAGGACGGGCCGTCGGGAGCGACAGGACCGTTTGCGGGTTTCCGCAGGTCACCCTACACCCCGACGTCCACCCGGCCCTCGGGTGCGGCACCCGGCGGCCACTGATTCCCCACCGCCGGGCGGTCAGACCGCGGACAGGGCGTGGAAGGCGACGGCCGCCGCGGTGGCGACGTTGAGGGAGTCGACCCCGTCGGCCATGGGGATGGTGACGACCAGGTCGGCCGCGTCCCGGGCGGCGTCCGACAGCCCCGGCCCCTCGGCGCCGAGGAGCAGGGCCACGCCGTCGCCCGACGAGGCCCGCCGACCGCGCAGCTCGGCCAGGGTCGCCGTCGGGACGGTGCCACCAGGCGCCGGGTGCGGGGACAGGGCGGCCACCACGAATCCGGCGTCCCGCACCCGCTGGAGCCCGTCCGGCCATGGCGCCAGACGGGCGAACGGCACGTGCAGCACGTGACCCATGGACACCCGGACGGACCGACGGTAGAGGGGATCGGCACAGGTCGGGTCGCCCAGGACGCCCGACACCCCGAAGGCGGCGGCGTTCCGGAAGAGCGCGCCGATGTTCTCGTGGTCGTTGAGGCCCTCGAGGACGGCCACCAGCGGAGGCCGGGCCTGCGGAACCGCGGCCCACGCATCGGCCAGCACCCGGTCGGCGTCGGACGGGTCGGGCCGCTGCGCCACCGCCACCACCCCGCGGTGGAGGGAGAACCCGACGGTGGCGGCCACGACCGCACGGGTGCCCACGTAGACGGCTGCACCCCGGGCGCGGGTGGCGGCGACCGGCCCGGCGGCCGACGTCAGCTGGTGGTCGTCGACCAGAAGCGACAGGACCCGGTACCCGGACCCGAGCAGCCGCTCGACGGCGAGGCGCCCCTCGACCACGAAGATCGACTCACCCTCCTCGTAGCGGCTCCGTCCCGCCGGGTCGTTCAGGTTCCGGTAGGCGGCGAGCCGGGGATCGTCGGGGTCGTCCACCTCGACCAGCGGGCCGGGACAGTCGGACCCTGCCGTGCCCGATCCGTTCCGCATCCGCTCAGCCTCGCGTATCTCCGGCCACCGCCGCCGGTCACGGTGGCCTCAGTCCAGGCCGCAGTGTCGGATCCGCCCTCCCGGTTCGTTAGCATCCCGCCATGAGCTCCCCCGGGTCCGCGGCCCACGATCCGGCGCCCACCGGTCCGCTGACCGACGAGGAGGCCATGGGCCTCGCGCTGGCCGAGGCGGCCGGGGCCCCCGCGCACCGGGACGTGCCTGTCGGGGCGGTGGCGCTCGTGGACGGCCGGGTCGTGGCGTCCCGGCACAATGAGCGGGAGCGGACCGGGGACCCGACCGCCCACGCCGAGATCCTGGCCCTGGCCGACGCCGCCGGCGTGGTCGGTTCCTGGCGGCTCGACCAGGTCACCCTCGTCGTCACCCTCGAGCCCTGCCCGATGTGCGCCGGGGCGCTGGTCGCCGCTCGCCTGGGTCGGGTGGTGTTCGGTGCGGCGGACCCGAAGGCCGGTGCCTGCGGCTCGCTCTACAACCTGTGCGCCGATCCCCGGCTCAACCACGAGGTTCCGGTGACGGCCGGGGTCCGGGCCGACGAGGCCGCCGCACTGCTGACCGGGTTCTTCGGGGACCGTCGGGCCGACGGGTGACGGCGACGGGCGGAGGGGCGGAGGCGGCGGTCTCGGACGCCGAGCGCGAGGCCACGCTCGACGCGGCCGCCGCCTGCTACCTGCGCCTCGGTGTGGCCAGGACCACGGCCACCGACATCGCCCGGGAGGCCGGGTTCTCGCGGGCCACCCTCTACCGGCGCTTCGGGAGCCACGAGGCCATCTTCCTGGCCGTGCTCACCCGGGAGTCCGAGGCCATGGCGGCCGAAGCCCGCGAGCACCTCGCCGCCTTCGACGACCCGGGTGAGCAGGTCATCGAGGGGATGGTGTTCAGCATCGGCCAGATCCGGAGCCGTCCGGTCCATGCCGCGGTGTTCGGGAGCGATTCGGCGGCCTGGGCCGCCGGCCAGGCCTTCCCGGTCGAGGCGCTCCGACTGATCGGCGACGCCGGTGTGCGTCCCCTGCTCGAGCCGGCGCTGGCCGCCGGCACATTGTCCGAGGACGACGTCTCCGACCTGGTCGACTGGATCCTGCGCGTCCTGATCTCGTTCGCCGCGGTCCCCGGTGACGGCGGGCGGGGGCCCGTCGAGATCCGCCGCCAGCTGACCTCGTGGTTCCTGCCCGCCTTCACCATCCTCGTACGTGGGCCGGGAGGCGGGTGAGACACTAGGGTCAGACTGTCTCACGCACTGGCTCCGGGGGGAGCGGATCGGCCGCACCGGCCGCGTCGTGGGCACCGAGCGAAGGGGGACCCATGGTCGAGATGCAGGCGCTCCAGGTGACGAGGAACGGACCACCTGCCGAGGTGCTGGCCGTCCGGACGGTCGAGCGGCCGGTCCCCGGTCCGGGGCAGGTGCTGGTGCAGGTCGGCGCCGCGTCCCTCAACTTCAACGACATCGACCGCTGCCTGGGCAAGCTGGTGTCGGTGCCGACGCCGCCGCCGTACACGCTCGGGATGGACGTCTGCGGCACCGTCGTCGAGGCCGGGGGGGGCACCGAGGCGTGGCTGGGCCGGCGGGTGGTGGCCATCACCACCACGGCACTGGGCGGCATCGCCGAGTACGCGCTGGCCGACGCCGTGGCCGTGTTCGACGCGCCGGAGGGTCTGGACGACGCCGAGGCGACCGCCTTCATCATGACGTTCCAGGCCTCGCACCTCGCCCTCTTCCGACGGGGCCGGCTGACGGCGGGCGAGACCCTGGTGGTCCACTCGGCGGCCAGCGGGCTGGGCGCGGCCGGGATCCAGCTGGGCAAGGCGGCCGGGGCCCGGGTGATCGCCGTCGCCGGAGGACCGGACAAGGGGGCGTTCTGCACGGCCCAGGGCGCCGACCTGGTCGTCGACCACACCGCCGAGGACTTCGTCGAGGCGGTGCTGGCCGCCACCGGCGACGAGGGGGCCGACGTGGTCTACGACCTGGCCGGCGGGGACTTCGTCGAGCGCTCCTGGCGGTGCACCGCACGGGGCGGCCGGTACCTGGCCGTCGGCTTTGCCGACGACGATGACAACGGCTTGACCGGCCGGCCGCTGCGCATGGCCTGCATCGGCAACATCGACCTGGTCGGGGTGATGCTGGCCTGGGTCGACCGGGTGGACCCGGGGATGCGCCGATTCGGGTTCAACCCGTTCGGACGCGACGTGGCCGAGGAGATCCACGCCGACCTGCTCCGCCTGGTGGCCGAGGGCGCCATCCGGCCGGCCGTCGGGCGGCGGGTGACCATGGCGGAGGCCGGCGACGCGCTGGAGGACCACCGGGCCCGCCGGTCGATCGGGCGCACCGTCGTCGAGGTGGCGGCGGCCGGGGCCGTCGGATGAGCCGCCGGGGCGACGGCGGCATCCGGGACTACACGTGGCGCGACTCGGAGTTGACGACCCCTCCCCTGCGGGCCCTCAACGCCGTCGGCGCCCGGCTCGCCCGTCGCGGTTTCGTGCGACCGGCACTCACGCCGGAGAGCGTCATGGCCGCGGCGGCCAAGGCGGCCGGGTCGGACGACTTCGGGAGCGACAGCTTCCGTGAGCCGCTCGACCGCTTCCTGGCCTCGTGCCGGGACGAAGCCGAGCTCACCACCTTCGGAAGGATCCTCATCACCAAGATGCTGGCCGCCGCGCTGGCCAACCGGATCGAGCTGCACCGGTGGTCGGCCGACCACCCCGCCGCGCCCGACGAGCGCATCGTGGCGCCGTGGATCATCGTCGGTCTGCCGCGCACGGGCACGAGCCTGCTGAACAACCTCCTGGGCCTCGACCCGATGAACCGCAACCTGCTGCAGTGGGAGGCGGCCCACCTGATCCCCCCGGCGACGCTCGAGGAGGCGGCGTCCGACCCCCGGATCGCCCGGACGGCCAAGGAGCTCGACGGCCTGTTCAAGCTCAACCCTCCCCTGCGGGTGATGCACCCGTTCGGCGCCACCCTCGCCCAGGAGTGTGTGAGCCTCTTCATGTACGACGTGCGCACGCTGGCCCTCGAGACCCAGGCCCACGTGCCGTCCTACGCCCACTGGCTGGAACAGGCCGACATGGCCCCCGCCTACGCGCAGCACACGTCGGCGCTGCAGGCGCTGCAGTCGGTCCAGCCGACCGAGCGGTGGGTGCTGAAGACGCCCAACCACCTGTGGGACCTCACCGCCCTGCTCGCCGCCTACCCGGACGCGCGCATCGTGTGGACCCACCGAGATCCCGGACCGGTGGTGACTTCGCTGGCCAGCCTGGCCAACGGTGGGCAGCGGCCCCTGACGTCGCGGACCGACCCCCGGCCGGCGGCCGAGGAGTGGAAGCGCAAGTGTGCGTTCGCCATCGGGTCGGCCACGGCCTACGACGAGCGGACGGGGCCGGGCTGGTGCCGGCACCTGCACTACGAGGAGCTGCTGGCCGATCCGGTCGGCGCCGTCCGCGGTCTGTACGCCGCATTCGACGAGGAGGTGAGCGACCTGCACGCCCGGCGGATGCGGGCGTTCCTCGAGCAGCGGCCCCAGGACGCCTTCGGCCGGCACGTCTACGACCCGACCGACTTCGGATGGACCTACGCCGGCCTGGCCGAGGAGTTCGCCGGGTACACCCGGCGCTACGGCGTCACCACCGCCGTCCGGTAGGGGCCTGCCCTCGACGGGCCGATCCCCTACCGTGGGTCGGACGGGTCAGCCGGCGGGCGGCGTGACGTACGAGTAGTCGCAGCGGAAACCGTGGGTGCTGCCGCTCACCGGCGGGTCGTCGAGTCGCTGGAAGTCCCCGTTGGCGACCTGGCCGACGAGGTAGCAGTTGCCGACCGTCTTGGCGGCCGGGTTGTTGGGCCCGATGATGTGGTTGCCGTCGAACGAGGTGATCTTGCCCAGCTGGGCGAGCAACGACCCGCGGCTCGGGTTGGAGCCGGCGTTCTGGAGGGCCTGGGCGAACAGCTGGGCCGACAGCCAGCCGTAGAGGGTGAAGAGGTCGGGGGCGAAGCCCGGTGAGGCCACGTTGACCCAGTGCAGGAAGCTCGCCACGGCCGGTACCTGCGAGGCGTCCTGGCCTTCGTAGAGGGTGGTCGACATCTGGAAGTAGGAGCCGTCGACGGCCGAAGCACCGCCCGAGTCGGGCACGAGCTTCGGGGTGTAGGTGGCGGCGCCCAGGACGACGACGGGATGGAAGTTCTGCTGGACCAGGTTCTTCAGCAGCGCCGAGGCGTAGGACTCCGCCATCGAGTCGACGAAGAGGATCTTGACCCCGGCGTTCTTCATGGCGATCACGTTGGACGTGAAGTCGGTCTGGGCGACCCCGTAGTTCGCCTCGTAGGCGATCTTGTAGCCGATCTTCTGCATGACGTACTTCTCGCCCGCCCAGTCGGTCTGGGCCGAGGGGAGCGAGGCCACCATGGTGCCGACGGCGGTCACGTCGGTCGGGAACTTCTGCTTGAAGTACTGGAGCGGGCCCTCCTGCCAGCCGCCGTTGAGCGGGACCGCGCTGTACACGTTGGGGAGCGAGCCGGTCGTGGTGTCGAGCACGTTCGAGATGTCCGGCATCCCCGGGTTGGCGGCCAGGACGGCGCCGCCGTAGCTGTCCTCGAGCGAGAAGCTGCCCACCAGCGCGAAGTCGTTGGTGACCGCGTTCTGCGTGGCCTGCTTGTTGGTGGCCCCGCTGAACTGGTCGTCGGCCCCGTCGATGATGATCTTGCGGCCGTTGACGCCGCCGGTGGAGTTGACGTAGTCGGCATAGGCCTGGGCGCCGACATCGGCGCCCTTGAAGAGCCCGCCGAGCGAGAGGGTGGAGACGTTGGCCACGGTGACTGAGTTGGAAGTGATGCCGGTGTGGTCGGAGTAGGCGCTGGCCGGGATCTTCGACGAGCCGGTGGAGCTGCTGGCGCCCGATGCGGTCGTCGTCGTCGACGCCGAGTTGGTCGAGCTGCAGGCCATCGCCGTCGTGGCCAGCAGCAGCACGGCGCCCATCGCGGCCAGACGGGTCTTCCGGGACGTTCCTGTCATTCTTCCCCCAAGCTGTCGAAACCCGACCTGCTGTATGACTCCCCCATCAGCCCGGGCCTGTTGTCCGAATGCACGACCCTACTGCGCGGGAGTGCCCGGATGTCGGGTACCCCGTCCCGGCCATGGATCCAGCATCTTCGGACGTCCGGAGAAGGGTCAATGCCGACGTTGGCGGGCGGTGGGGTGCAGCCGACGGGACCTGAGACTTACCGATATACCTGTCTCACCAGAACCGTGCCCAGGGGTGGCCACCAGGCGTCGGCCGAAGCCGGCCACTGACGGCGGCCACGGCGGGGCGGCGGGCGGGGCGGCACGGCGCAGGTCGGGGCCCGCAGCGATGGCGGCCCGTCCGGGACCCGCTCCGTGCTCCGTTACACTCGCCGGCGGAAGGGTGGCAGAGCGGACTAATGCGCACGCCTCGAAAGCGTGTGAGGTGAAAGCCTCCGGGGGTTCGAATCCCCCCCCTTCCGCCCGTGTGGTGTCGCGAGACATCACGGACACGGCGAGACCCCGTGAACCTGGTTCACGGGGTCTTCGCATTGATCGGGAGTCCGTCGACGGGACCAGGTGCGACGGCCGGTGCCGGGGGCTCCACGTCGACCTCGACGCCCAGGTTGGGCACGATCCGGTCGAGCCACTTCGGCATCCACCAGTTGGAGTCGCCCAGCAGCTCCATGACGGAGGGCACCAGGACCATCCGGACCAGCGTGGCGTCGATGAGGATGGCCGAGGCCAGACCGAGCCCGAACACCTTGAGCACATGGAGCGGGTCGCCGAACACGAAGGACCCGAAGACGAAGATCATGATGGCCGCGGCCGCCGTGATCACCCGGGCCGTCTTGGCCAGCCCGTCGGCCACGGCCGTCGAGTTGTCGCCGGTGAGCCGCCACTCCTCGCGGATCCGTGACAGCAGGAAGACCTCGTAGTCCATGGACAGGCCGAACAGGATGGTGAACATCATCAGGGGGATCCACGGGTCGATCGGCGAGGTGGCCCCGATGCCGAAGAACCCGCCCAGCCACCCCCACTGGAACACGGCCACGATCACCCCGTAGGACGCCGCCACCGACAGCAGGTTGACGACGACCGCCTTCAGCGGGATGGCCAGCGACCGGAACACGGCCATCAGGAGCAGGAAGGACAGCAGCAGGACGACGCCGATGACCCACGGGAGCCGGTTGGACAGGTAGGTGGCCGCGTCGACCGACCCCGCGGTCTCCCCGCCGACGTAGGCCTGCACGCCGGAGCCGGCGGTCGCCGACGGGATCACCTCGTCGCGGAGGTGGTGCACCAGGGCCTCGGTCTGGGCCGCCTGCGGATCGGTGGTCGGGTACGCCACGATGACGGCGGCCGTGCCGGCCTCGTTCAGCTGCGCCGGCGACACGTAGGCCACGCCAGGGGTGGCCCGAACCGCGGCGTCGAGGTGCTCGACCGTCGCCTGCTGGCCGGTCGGCACGGTGGCGGCGACGACCAGGGGCCCGTTGAACCCGGGACCGAACCCGGTGGCCAACGCGTCGAAGGCCTGTCGGGTCGTGGTGGCCGGCGGGTCGTTGCCGGCATCGGTGAAGGCCTGGCGCATCTGGAACATCGGGATGGCCAGACACAGCAGCACCAGGACGGCGGCACTTCCGGCCACCACCGGATGACGTTGGACGGTCCGGCTCCACCGGTACCAGAAGCCGCGTTCGGACGGCTCCGCACCGCTCTGGAGGAGCCCGGGGATGGCCAGCTTGTCGATGGCGCGTCCGGCGAAGCCGAGCATGGCCGGCAGCAGGGTCAGCGCGGCCAGCATGACCAGCACCACGGCGGAGATGGCCCCGATGGCCAGACCCCGCATGAAGGGCAGCTGGAGCAGAAACAGCCCGAGCAGCGACAGGATCACCGTGGACCCGGCGAACACCACGGCACGCCCCGAGGTGGCGAGGGACACGGCGACGGCGTCGCGGGGCTCCCGACCCTCGGCCAGTCCCTGGCGGTACCGGGTCACCACGAACAGGGCGTAGTCGATGCCGACGCCGAGACCGATCATCGCCATGATCTCGGGGGCGAAGATGGGCGTGGTCACCACGTGCGAGAGCAGGTCGAGGACGGCGAACGCCACGGCGATGCCGAACAGGGCCGTGATGATGGGGAGGCCCATGGCCACGACCGAGCCGAAGGCCAGCAGCATGATGACGATGGCGGCCAGGATGCCGATCCCCTCGGCCGGGCCGGGCTTCGCCCCGGCCACGAGGCTGATGGCCAGTCCGCCGAGGGCCACGTGGTAGCCCGGGGCCTCGAAGGACCGGGCGGCGTCGATGACCTTCTGGATGGAGGCCGTGGGCAGGTTCCCGGCCGCTTCGTCGAAGTCCACCCGTACGAATCCGATGTGGCCGTCGCTCGAGATCTGGGCCGCCCCCTGGGGGGAGAACGGGCTGGTCACCTTGGCCACGTGCGGGAGCGGTGCCAGCGCCGCCACGAGCCGCTCCGTGCGCGCCTGGTTGGCGGGGTCCGTGAACGGCGCGGACGTGGTGACCACCACCTGGGCCGGGCTGCCGGAGAAGGCGGGGAACTGCGAGTCGAGGATCTGCTGCGCCGACTGGGTCCCGCCCGACAGGTTGTTGGAGAAATTGCTCCCCAGGGCCTGGGCGCCGACGTTGACACCGACCAGGGCGACGACCCAGATCACCAGGACCCACCAGCGGTGGTCGTGGCACCAGCCCGCCAGGCGGGCGAGGGCACTGTCCCGGGCCGGCCGGCCCCCGCCGACCGGGCGGTCGGTCGTGTCGTGGGACTGCTCGAGGGTGGTCATGGAAGCCTCCGGAGGGTCAGCGCCGGCCGGCGCCGTCGGGCGTACGGCGCCGTTCTACCGGGATCGGGCTCCGGTCCGGTCACCCCGTCCGGTGGGACGGCTCAGTCGGCGGACTCGGGCCGGAGCATCGGAAAGAGGATCACGTCCCGGATGGCGTCCACCTCGGCCAGCAGCATGATCAGCCGGTCGATGCCGATCCCGATGCCCGAGGTGGGGGGAAGTCCGTACTCGAGCGCCCGCACGAAGGCCTGGTCGGCCGGATGGGCCTCGGCGTCGCCCCCCGCCTTGGCCGCGGCGCTGAACTCGAACCGCTCGGCCTGCTCCTCGGGCACGTTGAGCTCGCTGTAGCCGTTGGCGAACTCCCGGCCCACGACGCACAGCTCGAACCGGTCGGCCATCGTCGGGTCGTCGGCCGTGTGGCGGGCCAGCGGCGACACCTCGACCGGGAAGCCGACCACGAACAGCGGGTCGACGAGACCGGGCAGGAGCACCTGGTCGTACAGCTCGAAGACCAGCTTGCCGGGGCCCCACTCGGGCAGCGGGGTGACCCCGTGTTCCTCGCACACGGCACGCAGCTCCCCGACCGGATCGGTCGGGTGGACCCGGCGGCCGAGGCGCTCCCCGAGCAGGTCCAGCAGCTGGCGCCGGGGCCACGGTCCGGCCAGGTCGATCTCGGCGTCGCCGGCGGCGAAGGTGGTGCGGCCGGTGGCGGCCTCGGCCGCCGCCAGCACAAGTGCCTCGGTCAGATCCATGCCGTCGGTCAGGTCGCCGAAGGCACGGTAGGCCTCGAGGGCGGTGAACTCCGGGCTGTGCCGGGTGGAGACGCCCTCGTTCCGGAAGTTCCGGGCGATCTCGAAGACGCGCTCGAACCCGCCGACCACCAGGCGCTTCAGGTAGAGCTCGGGGGCGATGCGCAGGCTCAGGTCGATGTCGAGGGCGTTGGCGTGGGTGAAGAAGGGGCGGGCGATGGCCCCACCGGCCTGGGGCTGGAGGATCGGCGTCTCCACCTCGACGAAGTGCTCGGCCTCCAGGAGCCGTCGCATGGCGGCGATGGCCGCGAACCGGATCTCGAACACCCGGCGGCTGTCGGGATTGGCCAGCAGGTCGACCTCGCGCTGGCGGTAGCGGGTGTCCGTCTCGGTCAGTCCGTGCCACTTGTCGGGCAGTGGCCGCAGCGCCTTGGACAGGAGCCACAGCTCGGTGGCGTCGACCGAGAGCTCACCCCGGCGGCTGGTGATGACCTCACCCTCGGCGCCGATCCAGTCGCCGAGGTCGAGCGCCGCCTGCACGGCGGTGGCCTGGCCGGTCAGTGCCGCCGCCTGGAGCAGCAGCTGGATCGAGCCCGACATGTCGGCCAGCGTGACGAAGGCGAGCTTGCCGTGGTCCCGCACGGCGGTGACCCGTCCGGCCAGGCGCACGTGCTCGCCGGTGCGGGTGTCGGGCTCGAGCCCGGCATGGCGCTCGTGGAGGTCCCCGGCCAGAGCCGTCCGGTCGAACCGCGCCGGGTAGGGGTCGATCCCCTGATCGGCCAGGTCCGTGCGCTTCCGCCGACGCTCGGCGATGAGGGCTTCGAGTGTCGGGGCTGCGGCGTCCTCGGACGCCGGGTCGGTCTCGTTAGTCACGGCTGGTTCCTCGTTCCGGGGGATCCCGCAGTCGGTGACGGAGACCGCCGCGGAGCCGTCATCTTAGGAGAGGTCCCCGTGCCCACCCCGGCCGCTGGTCCACCCGGGCACCGGCGGAGGCTTAAGCTGGCTCCGCGCCCCTAGCTCAACGGTGGAGCACCGGATTCTTAATCCGGAGGTTGGGTGGTTCGAGTCCCCCGGGGCGCACGAGCGGTTTCCGTGATGGGCCGGCACGGTCCGGGATCGGCGGTCCGGGGTCAGGGGTCCGGTGCGGCGGTGCCGTCGGCGGGAGTGCGCCGGGCCAGCCAGCGCTGCAGGCCGGCGGCGTTGGAGTGCACTCCGTTCATCACCTCGAGCTTCTCCCGGTGTGCCTCGGGTACCCCGTCGAGGTCCGACGCGAACGTCGATGACAGGGCCGCGGCGATGTCCCCGCCGCTGCGGAATGCCGCCGCGGCGACGGCCGCCCACTGCCGAAGCGTCCCGTCGGCCTCGTCCAGGACGTCGAGCGGGTCGGCCAGCAGCCCGTAGTGCGCCAGGGCCAGCCCGGTCGGCCGCCGCGCCGCGAACCTGCCCAGGGACTCGAGGGCGAGGTCGAGGTCGAAGTCGGGCGGCGGTGTCGACGGTCGGAGCACACCGCCGTCGGGGAGCTTCACGCCGACGGCGTCGCCGACGAACATGGTGCCGCTCCAGCTGTCGTGCAGTCCCAGGTGGTGCTTGGCGTGTCCGGGCGAGTCGACTGCCGTCAGGAACCGGTTGGAGCTGACACGGACCTCCTCTCCGTCCTCCAGGACGTGGATGCGCTCCGACGGGGTGGGGTCGAGCCGGCCGTAGAGGGAGTCCAGGAGGGGGCCGTAGACGCGGGCCGCCGAGTCGACCAGCCGGGTGGGATCGGCCAGGTGGCGGGCACCCTTGGGGTGGACGTAGACGGTGGCCTTCGGAAACGCCCGGGCCACGTCGCCCACGCCACCGGCATGGTCGAGGTGGATATGGGTCACCACCACACCGGCCAGGTCCTCGGGTCCGAGGCCCAGCCGGTCGAGGTGGGCGAGGAGGGCCGGGACCGAGCTCTGGCTCCCCGTCTCGACGAGGACGGGTGCGTCGCCCTCGATCAGGTAGCCGGCGGTGACCCGCTCCCATCCGCCGAGCAGGGTGTCGAGTTCGAGCACACCCTCGGCGATCCTGGTCCCGGTGGGCGGGGGTGGGATGGACCCGTCGTCGTAGGTGTGGCCCGACGGGTCGTGGTGGTGGACGCCGCTCATCGCCTCGAACTCACCGCCCCGTGCGTCTGGGCGCGGCGGCCTTCCTCGGTGCAGCCTTCTTGGCGGCCACCCGCTTCGGCGCCGCCTTCCTGGCCGCCGCCCGATTCTTTGCCGCCTTCTTCGGCGTCGCCGGCGCGGTCGGCGCCGCCTTCTTGGGTGCCGCCTTCTTGGATGCACCCTTGCTGGCGGCCGCCTTCTTGGGTGCCGCCTTCTTCGGCGCGACCTTCTTCGGGACCTGCCGCCTGACCGACCGGGACTTCGTCGGCCTCGACAGTTCGGTCCGACCCGGACCGGGGTCCGGACGCACGCCCGGCCGGCCGATCAGGTCGCGCAGTACGGGCGCCACCGCACCCGTCGTCATGTGGCGCCGGACCGTGTTCGTCGGACGGAACCCGCCCATCGCCTGGCGGGCGAGACCGCGGAAGACGTGCTCGGCGCTCGGCTTGCTGTTCCCGCTGATCTTGGCGGCCGAGTTGACCAGCGACACGTGCGAGAACGCCTGCGGGAAGTTTCCTACGAGGCGGCCGGCGACCGGGTCGTACTCCTCGGACAGGAGACCGAGGTCGTTGCGCAGGTCGAGCAGGCGGTCGAGGAGCTGACGGGCGTCGTGGTCGCGTCCGAGCAGGGCCAGGCAGTCGGCCAACCAGAACGAGCAGGCCAGGAACGCCCCCTCGTGACCGACCAGACCGTCGACCTCACCCGAGTCGGCGGTCCGGTAGCGGAGGACGAAGTCCCCTTCGACCAGGTCCCGTTCGATGGCCTCGATGGTCGCCCGCACCCGGGGGTCGGTGGCCGGGAGGAACCCGACGAGCGGGATCATCAGCAGGCTCGCATCGAGGCGGTCGGACCCGTAGTACTGGGTGAACGACCCCGTGGACACATTGAACCCCTGGTCGCACACCTGGTCGTGGATCTCCTGGCGGATCTCCCGCCAGCGCTCGACCGGACCCGGCAGGTGGTGGACCTCGACCGTCTTGACCGCGCTGTCGAACGCCACCCAGGCCATGACCTTGGAGTGGGTGAAGTGGCGACGCGGCCCCCGGACCTCCCAGATGCCGTCGTCCGGATCCCGCCATCCTTCCTCCAGGAACGACAGGAGTGACAGCTGCAGCTCCCACGCCGCGTCACCCTCGGGGTCGTCCGGTTGGACCGACTCGTACAGCGCAGACAGGACCTCGCCGTAGACGTCGAGCTGGAACTGCCCGGCCGCCGCGTTGCCGATCCGGACCGGCTGCGCCCCCTCGTAGCCCGGGAGCCAGTCGACCTCCCACTCGTCGAGGCGGCGCTCCCCGGCCGCCCCGTACATGATCTGCAGCTGGGACGGGTCCCCGGCCGTGGCCCGTAGCAGCCAGCTCCGCCAGGCCATCGCCTCCTGGTAGAAGCCGCCGCGCATGAGTGACTCCAGGGTGAGCGTCGCGTCGCGCAGCCAGCAGTACCGGTAGTCCCAATTGCGCCCCCCGCCGAGCGTCTCGGGCAGCGAGGTCGTCGGGGCGGCCACGATGCCGCCGGTCGGCTCGTAGGTCAGCGCCTTGAGCGTGATGAGCGAGCGGACCACGGCATCGCGGAACTCGCCCTCATAGGTGCACTGGGACACCCATTCCTCCCACCACTGCTGGGTGTCCTCGATGGCGTAGACGGCGTCGATCGGCCGTGGGGGCGACTCGTTGGCCGGGTACCACGCCAGCGAGAACGGGACGGTCTGCCCTTCGGACACGGTGAACTCGGCCACCGTGGACAGGTCGCTGCCGTGGGTCGGCACCGTGGTCCACAGCGACAGCGCGTCCGGCCCGGCCACCGCTGTCAACGTGCCGTCGTTCCTCCGCACCCAGGGGACCACCTGTCCGTACTCGAAGCGGATGGTCAGCCGCATCTCCATGGTGACCTTGCCCCGCACGCCCTCCACCAGACGGACCACCTCGGGATTGCGCTGCCGGATCGGCATGCAGTCGACCACCCGTACCGTCCCCTCGTCGGTGACGAATTCCGACTCCAGCACCAGGGTCTCCCCCCGGTAGTGCCGGTGGGATGCCCGCACCTCGCCCTTGGGCGCCAGCTTCCATGAGCCGTGGTCCTCGGTCCCGAGCAGTCGGGCGAAGCAGGCCCCCGAATCGAAGCGGGGGAGGCAGAGCCAGTCGATGGATCCGTCCCGGCCCACCAGGGCGGCCGTATGCAGGTCGCCGATGATCCCGTAGTCCTCGATGGGGAGCGCCACGGCCACAGTTCTACTCCGCCGCACCCCGTAGGGGCCGGTTCCTGTGCCGGGGACCACCCGAACCCCGGTGCGGGGCCGGACCGGTCAGGACGCGGTGCACGCCCCGGTGCCGACGGCCGTCGCCACCGGGACCGCCTGCGCCACCCGGGTCAGCACGTCGGGCGAGGTGAGGGCGTAGCCGACCGAGGCATCGACCGTGGACCGCGAGAAGACGACGCCGACCACCTGCCCGTCCGGCATCACCAGCGGACCACCCGAGTTGCCGGGGCGGACCAGCGCGTCGATCTCGTAGACGTTGCGGACCGTCAGCGCCCGGCCGTAGATGTCCCGTCCCTGGGCCTCGAACAACGCCATCACCCCGGCGGCGTCGACGGTGAACGGTCCGCCCTCCGGATAGCCGAGCACGGCGGCCTGCGTCCCCCGGTCGACCGTCGTCGGGTCGAGTGGCAGCACCGGGGCGGTGAGGCCGGAGACGCGCAGCACGGCCAGGTCGAAGGTCGGGTCGAAGAGCACGACCTTCGTGGTCCGGACCGTGGTCCCGTCCTGGACCAGTGGCTGGGGGATCCCGGCCACGACGTGTGCGTTGGTCACCACCAGGCCCGGAGCCGCCACGAAGCCGGACCCCTCCTGGAGGACGCCGCACCCGTAGCCCTCGACCTTCACCGTGGACGCCTGGGCCGCCAGTACGGCGCTCCGCAGCTGGCTGTCCGAGGGGAGCGCCACCGGGCGGGCCGAGGCCGGGGCCAGCGCGGCGAACACCGGGGGGAACCCCTCCGCGGTGAGGAACCCCTGTGCCTGGGAGAACACCGACGGGGGGGCGGGCAGCACCCGGTCGAGGCCGTTGATCACCCGGGACTGCAGGATCGACGAGTCGATGGCCACCGACGAGCTGTTGACCAGTGTGCTGGCCAGCAGCCAGAAGGTAACCAGGGCCGCCGCCACGGCGACGAACGTACCGAGTACGGCGTCCGCCGACCGCACGAGGCCGGGTCGGACACGGGTGGTCAGCATCCCCCCGAGGACACGGCCGGTCATGCCCAGGGCGAAGGCCACGGCCACCATGGTCGACAGCGCCACCGCCGTCCGTGCCGTCGGCCCCTGGGCCCACCGCACCGTGACCGAGGCCAGGAGGGCGCCGAGGTAGAGGCCGGCGAAGAAGCCGACGATGGCGCAGACCTGCACGACGGCGCCGACCCGTGCACCCTGGTACGCGGCGAGCAGCGCGACGACGATGACGATGATGTCGACGACGTTCACCGGTCCGACCGGCTGGCCGGCGGCGGTCTGTTCGGGAAGCACGCTGCAGCCACGGACGTACGGTAATCGGGACCTGTCCGGCTGAGCCGTCATCGCCGGCCGGAACCCCCGGTCGTGGCAGTATCTTCGGGGCCCGGGCCGCGCCACAGGTGGCGCACGCGATCGCGGTACCGGGCGGAGAGGGAAGCGCAGTGCCTGTCGCAGGAGTCCAGTCCGGACCCGGGGGGACCCGTCGGCGGACGGCCGCGGCGGTGGCCCTGGTGACCGCGCTGGCCACGGCCGCATGCGGCACGGGTGGCTCCCCGACGTCGGGTGGGGGCACCACGGCGCCGACCCAGGCACTGGCGCCGTTCCAGGGCGCCTTCTCCACCACGGCGCTGCCCGCCGGGATCCAGACGCTCCAGAGTGTCGACTGCCCGTCGGATTCCCGGTGCTGGGCCGTCGGGTCCACCGTGGGCACGGCCAAGGTCCCGGCCACGGCCGCCGTCGCGGCCACCGCGGACGGCGGTACCTCGTGGACCGTCCAGTCGGTGCCGGCGACGGTCGGCTACCTCTCCGGGATCGCCTGCCCGACCACCCGGGCGTGCACGGCCGTGGGCCAGGTGGGGACCGCGGGCGCCGGTCCCGGCGCCGTGCTGACCACCCAGAACGGCGGCGCCACCTGGACGCTGCAGCCCGTGCCCAGCGGCACCACCGACGTGACCGCGGTGGCCTGTCCCACCCCGAAGGCGTGCACGGCACTGGCCGACGTCGCCGGGCGGGTGACGACCCTGACCGCCGGCGGCACGGGCTCGCCCTGGACGACCGGGGGGGCGCTGCCCACGACGGTGGCGACGGCCACCGGACTCTCGTGCACCGACGCCACGCACTGCTGGGCCACGGTGACCAGCCCGGTCGACGTGGGCCATGCCACCGGGGCGGTGGCGGCCACGGCCGACGGCGGGGCCACCTGGGTGCTGCAGACCGTCCCGACCGGGACCGGCGTCCTGCGCGGTATCGGGTGCACGGTGGGCACGGGGGCCGGCGGCTCGGCATCGACCACCGGTCGTGCGGCCGACGCCGTGGACTGCGCCGCCGTCGGGACCACGGCGACCGTGGCGGGAGCCACCCGTTCGGGCCAGGGCCTGGCGCTCACCACGACGTCCGGTGGAGCCACCTGGACGTCGGCCGCGGTGACCGCCACCAGCGCGGCGCTGCAGGCCGTGTCGTGCGGCGCCGGCCCGTGCGTCGCGGTGGGGAGCACGGTCGCCTCCGCACCCGAGGCCGGACTGGTCGTGCTCACCGGATCGGCCGGGGCCGGATCCGGCGGATGGCGACAGGCCGCCGTGGCCGACGTCCCGCTGCCCCTCACCGGGGTGTCGTGCCGGTCGCTGGCGTCCTGCGTGGTGGTGGGCGAGTCGGTCGCCGCCCACCTCACCTCCGGCTGACGCCCGCCACACCGGCCGTCACCCCACCGGGCCGTTCGACCGGGCTCCCATCCCTGATCCCGGCGGGACGCGCCGGTAGCCTCCGGTCGATGGGAGCACGCCCAGCCACCGTCCCCCTGGCGGCGCCCGACGACGCCGCCGGTCCGGCCGGACGCCGGCGGGCCACGACGACCTCGGCATTCGGCGTGGGGCGGCGCGAGGGCCACGACGCCTCCGACTTCTACGCCCGCTTCACCCCTCCCCGGCTGTCCGACGACGACACCGTCCGGCGGCCCGCGGCCGTGGACACCCTGTGGGTGGGCGACGCCCGGGACATGGATGCCCACGGCGCGGTCGCCGACGACTCGGTGGCACTGGTGGTCACCTCACCCCCCTACTTCGCCGGCAAGGAGTACGAGCAGGCCATGGGTGTCGGTCACGTTCCGGCCGACTTCGCCGAGTACCTCGGCATGCTGCACGACGTGTTCGCCCAGTGCTTCGCCAAGCTCGAACCGGGCGGCCGGATCGCCGTCAACGTGGCCAACCTCGGACGGAAGCCCTACCGCTCGCTCGCCCGCGACGTCATCGACATCCTGGAGGGGCTCGGCTTCCTACTGCGGGGCGAGATCGTCTGGCAGAAGAGCCACGCCGCCGGGGGCTCGTGCGCCTGGGGCACGTACCAGCGGCCGGGCAACCCGGTCCTGCGCGACGTGTCGGAGCGGATCGTCGTGGCCTCGAAGGGCCGCTTCGACCGTGCCGTCCCCGCCGAGGAGCGGGCCCGGACCGGACTGCCCCATGAGGGCACCATGACGATGGACGAGTTCGTGGACGCCACCACCGACATCTGGGACATGCCGGCGGAGTCGGCCACCCGGGTCGGCCACCCGGCCCCGTTCCCGGTGGAGCTTCCCCGTCGGCTCATCGAGCTCTACACCTACCGCGGCGATCTCGTGCTCGACCCGTTCATGGGGTCGGGCTCCACGGCGTTGGCTGCCGTCCGGACCGAGCGCCACTACGTGGGTTTCGACACCGACCACGGGTACGTGTCGCTGGCCGAGCGGCGCATCGCCGAGGTCCGTGCCGCGGCCCCGGTGGGACGCCGGATCACCGTGGCGCCCGGACGGGCCCGGGACGTCACCGGGGACGACGACCCCGTGGCCCTCGGATGGAAGGCCCGGGACGTCGCCGAACGGATGCTGGCCGAGGCCGGGTTCACCGCCGTCGAGCGCGCCCCGGCACTCGGCGACCTGGGTGTGGCCGCCGACTTCCGGGCCCGTGACGCACGCGGGGGGACCTGGTTGTTCCTACTCGCCGGGGCGTACTCGGCCACCCGGCCCGGGCTCCGTCGGGCCGATGTCCTGTGGCGGGCCCTCGGTGTGGCCACCGTGCTCCACGAGGCCCGGCTCGCCGACCCCGGGCGCGGAGACCTCGGCCCACTGGTGCTCCTGTCGACCGACCTCCCCCCGACCCGCAGCCCGGGGGGTCGTGCCCTGGCGGCCGTGACCTCGCCGACCGGCCCGGTCCGGGACGCCTGCGAACTGCTCGACGCGGGAGGCGCGGCACGCCTCGGCGGGCACGCCGCAGGGGCCGACCGCTGACCACCGGCGGCGGGTCCCCCGGGGCGACCGGGTGGGATGGCGAGGCCTACCAGCGGCGCTTCGACGAGCTGGCCCGGTCCGGCGTCGACGTCCACGGCGAGGCCGACTTCGTGGCCGGATTCGCACCGGCCGCGGTGCTCGATGCCGGGTGCGGCACCGGGCGGGTGGCCGCCGAGCTCCACCGCCGGGGCATCGAGGTGGTCGGCATCGACCGGGACCCGTCGATGATCGACACCGCCCGGGCGGTGTCGCCGGCCATCGAGTTCCACGTGGGCGACGTGGCCTCGGCCGACCTCGGTCGGACGTTCCCCCTGGTCGTCATGGCCGGCAACGTGCCCCTGTTCACACCCGACGGCACACAGGCCGAGCTGGTCGCCGGGTGTGCCCGGCACCTGGGCCCCGGCGGGATCCTGGTGGCCGGGTTCCAGCTGGGCCGCGGCTACCCGGTGTCGCGGTACGACGAGGACTGCCGGGCGGCCGGGCTCGAGCCCGTCTCCCGCTGGTCGACCTGGGCCGGTGACCCGTTCGACCCGGCGGGCGACTACGCCGTATCGGTGCACCGTCGGACCCCCTGATCGGGGGCGGCGATCCGGGGCTCCGCCCCGGAGGGCGGCCCGGATCTGCGGGCCCCCGTCTGCGATCATGGAGGGCCGACCCGACCAGAACGGACCTCCATGCGCAATCCGATGTTCGTCTACGACGAGCAGCTGACCGACCTCATCTTCGACTACTGCCGGTGGCGGCTCTCCCTCGACCCGGTCCCTCTCGACTTCGGGGGAGCCGTCAACGAGTCGCTGGCCGCCAGTCTCGAGGGCCTGATGACCGAGGGCGGCATCGACCCGGCCCTGGTCATGGAGGTGTTCGACAAGACCCTGGCCACAGCCGTGGTGTCGTGTGACAGCCCGAAGTTCCTGGCCTTCATCCCGGCGGCGCCCACCAAGGCCGCACTCCTGTTCGACATGGTGGTCGCCTGCTCCTCGCTCCACGGCACGTCGTGGATCGAGGCGGCCGGGCCGGTGGCCGCCGAGAACCAGGCGCTCCGCGTCCTTTCCGACCTGGCCGGGCTGCCCGAGGGGGCGGGCGGGTGCTTCGTGGCCGGGGGCTCGGCCGGCAACCTGTCCGGCCTCATGGTGGGCCGGGACACCGCCGCCTACCGGATGGGGGACCTCCTGCCCGAGCAGCCGGTGGTCGCCATCAGCGAGGAGGCGCACTCGTCGGTGGGCAAGGCACTGCACGTGCTGGGCGTCGAGCCGCTCCTGGTGCCGGTGGAGGACCACCGACTCACCGGGCACGCACTGCGCGCCGCACTGGCCACCCACCCCCGGGGCGACGACGTCATCGCGGTGGTGGCCACGGCCGGAACCACCAACGCCGGCATCATCGACGACCTCGCCGGCGTGGCCGACGTGGCCGAGGAGCGCAGGCTCTGGTTCCACGTCGACGGCGCCTACGGCGCGGCCGCCCTGTTCGCGCCGTCGGTGCGCCGGCGGTTCGACGGGATCGAGCGGGTCGACTCGTTCGTCGTGGACCCGCACAAGTGGCTGTTCGCCCCCTTCGACTGTGCCGCGCTCCTCTACCGGGAGCCCCGTCTGGCCAAGGCCGTCCACTCCCAGGACGCCTCGTACCTCGAGGTCCTCCACACCGATGCGCCCGAGGAGTGGAACCCCAGCGACTACGCCTACCACCTGACCCGCCGGGCCCGGGGCATGCCCCTGTGGTTCTCCCTCGCCGTCAACGGCACCGACGCCTACCGTGACGCCGTGGAGACCGTGCTGGCCGTGACCCAGGAGGTTGCCGACCTGATCGAGGCGACACCCCATCTCGAGCTGGTCCGCCGGCCCGAACTGTCGGTGCTCCTGTTCCGGAGGGCCGGCTGGGCCAAGGCGGACTACGAGGCGTGGTCGGACCGGCTGCTGGCCGAGCAGATCGGCTTCGTCATGCACACGACCTGGGAGGACGAGCCGGTCGGCCGCCTGGCCCTGCTTCACCCGGACACAACCGTCGAGCTCATCGCCGACATCCTGGCGACGACCGCCTGAGGGGATCCGGAACGCGCCGGGCCCGCCTGGCCCGGGGACCGGGGCCGGTCAGGCCACCACGTCGGCGGCCGACGACCAGTGGAACCCGAGCCGGCCGGCGGCGAAGCCCATGGCGATCCGGACCGCGGCGGGAGGGTCGAGGGCCGGGTCGCCCAGGACGAGCTGCACGCTGAGCCCGTCGAGCAGGGCCGACAGCGCGGTGGCGAACTCCACCCGGTCGATGTCGGCGAACTCGCCCGCCGACTGGCCGTCGGCGACGACCTCGGCGATCACCTGGCGCCACCGGGCGTCGAACTCCTCGCGGACCCGGGCCACCTCGGCGTGCCGCAGCGACCGGGCCCACAGGTCGACCCACAGCGCCCCCAGGTCGGGGAAGCCGACCTCGTCCGGCGGGGTGAAGTTGGTCGAGATCATCTCCTCGAGGCGGGCGGCCGCCCCGACGACGGCGGACATGCGCTGGTAGCCGAAGTCGTACCAGAGGTCCTCCGCCAGGCGCACCGCCTCGGTCAGGAGGTTGTCCTTGGTCTGGAAGTAGTAGATGACCAGCGCCGGGCTGGTTCCGGCGCGCTCGGCCACGTCGGCGATCCGGGTGTCGGCGAAGCCGCGCTCGGCGATGACGTCGAGGGCGGCGCGCAGCATCTCCTCGCGCCGACCATCACCCTGCCCCCCGGCAACATCCACACCGCTGACGTCGTCTGCCACGAACTCCGCTCCTCCGTCCCCAGGGTGGGAACGTCAACCGCACCACCTCCGGGCGTTCCGCCGACCGCCAGACCCGTCACGGTACCAGCAGGGTGCTCGGCGGGCCCACGGACCACCGTGAACCGCCGGACCGCGTCCCCCGGTACCCCACGGGCCACCCCGCGGGGCCGCCATGGCACACTGGGCCCGTCCCGTCCCGACGACAGACAGGAGTGGCACATGGCATCGGAGGTCCGAGGTGTGGTGGCGACAGCCGTAGGCGAGCCCGTCCGTGTCGTGACCATCGTGGTCCCCGACCCGGGTCCCGGGGAGGCCGTCGTGCGGGTCCAGGCCTGTGGGGTGTGCCACACCGACCTCCACTACCGGGAAGGCGGCATCAACGACGAGTTCCCCTTCCTCCTCGGTCACGAGGCCGCCGGCGCCGTCGAGGCCGTGGGCCCCGACGTCACCACCGTGGCCCCCGGCGACTTCGTCGTCCTCAACTGGCGCGCCGTCTGCGGCGAGTGCCGGTCGTGCCGGCGGGGGCGGCCCCAGTACTGCTTCGCCACCCACAACGCCACCCAGAAGATGACGCTGACCGACGGGACGCCGCTGTCCCCGGCACTGGGCATCGGCGCCTTCGCCGACAAGACCCTGGTGGCGGCCGGCCAGTGCACCAAGGTCGACCCGGCGGCCCGGCCCGAGGCGGTGGGCCTGCTCGGCTGCGGGGTCATGGCGGGCCTGGGTTCGGCCATGCTGACCGGCGAGGTCGGGCCGGGCGATTCGGTGGCCGTGTTCGGGTGCGGCGGCGTCGGGTGCGCCGCGGTGGCCGGGGCCGTGCTGGCCGGGGCGTCGACCGTGATCGCTGTCGACCTCGATCCCCGGAAACTGAAGCTGGCCCGCCAGTTCGGCGCCACCGCCGTGGTCGACGCGTCGGCCGGCGACGTGGTGGCGGCGGTCCAGGCGCTCACCGGTGGCCACGGGGCCGACGTCTGCATCGAGGCCGTCGGGAACCCCAAGGTCCTGGAGCAGGCGTTCTACGCCCGGGACCTGGCCGGCACGGTGGTCCAGGTGGGCGTGCCCACGCCGGACATGCGCATCGACCTGCCGATGATCGACTTCTTCGGCCGGGGCGGTCGGCTGAAGCCGTCCTGGTACGGGGACTGCCTGCCCAGCCGGGACTTCCCGCTGCTGGTCGACCTCTACCTCCAGGGCCGGCTCGACCTCGACCGCTTCGTCAGCGAGACCATCGGACTCGACGACGTCGAGGAGGCGTTCCACCGCATGGAGCGCGGCGAGGTGCTCCGCTCCGTGGTCGTGCTCTGACGGCGGGTGGCGGGCAGTGGAGCCCTTCTCCCGTCTACCCCCTGCTGCTCAGGTGTACCCCTTGGCGATGTCCTCGATCCACCATGCCGGCGCGGCGTTCATCAGGGTCGGCAGGTCCCAGTAGTCCCACCACCGGATGATCGAGCCGCCCGACAGCTCCTGGACGGACACGAAGGGCAACGTCACCACCTCGCCGGTGTGCCAGTGCCACGTCTCGGCGTGCTCGGTGACCACGGTGCCGCCCTCGGCGACCATGAGCCGGAGCTCGTGCTCGTAGCCGGAGATCTTCTCGAGGCCGAGCCGCAGCCGGGCGACCACCTGCTCGGGACCCCTGGCGATGTCGTCCGCCGGTGAGGGCACGTCGGTGTACTCGCTGTCGGCGGTGAAGAACGAGGCGATCCCGTCCCAGTCCCGTGCGTACAGGGTGGCCCAGAACTCCTGGACCCGGGCCTTGTCGGCCGCGGCGGAGCCGGTCGTCGTGGTGTCGGTCATGGACGTCATGTTCGCACGGACGGGCCGTGGGCGCCCGGGCCGGGTCCCGGTTCGGGTGGGGTCTCCCCACTCCCCTACGATGGGTCCGCGGCACTCAGCCGACATGATGGAGGCAGCAATGACCGACGCGATCAAGCTCGACGCCCACCACCGCAAGACGGTGGAGAAGATCTTCACCCACCCGACCAGCCACAACATCCAGTGGCACGACGTCCTGTCGCTGCTCGAGGCGGTCGCCGACGTGGAGGAGGCACACGAGGGTCGCTACAAGATCACCCTCGGCTCCGAGACCGAGACGTTCGACACTCCACGCAGCAACGACATCGACACCCAGATGGTCGTGGACCTGCGCCGGATGCTGAAGGGCGCCGGCATCGAGCCCGCCTGATCCCCACCGGGACCGGCCGGGGTTCAGGCCTGTTGGGTCGAGCCCCGCTCGATGATCCCGTCCCGGCGGGCCTCGAACGCCCGCGGGTCGAAGCGTTCCTTCATCCAGCGACGCGACCAGCGGGCCTCGTCCCGGTAGGACTCCTCGTCCCCCCGGTGGGCGAGGGCCCCGTACATGGACCGCAGCTCGGCGATGGCGGCCGGGTCGGACTCGGCGATGGCACCGGCCAGTGCGAACGACCGTGGGAGGAGCTCGTCGTGGGGGACGACCTCGTTCACCAGACCCCAGGCGCAGGCCGTGGTGGCGCCGACGAAGTTACCGGTGAGCGACATCTGCCGGGCACGGTTGATCCCGATCAGCTCGGGCAGGCGGATGGTCATTCCGCCGGCCGGCATCACGCCGACCCGGGCATGGGTGTCGGCGAACGACGCCCGTTCCGAGGCGATGAGGAAGTCGCAGCCCAGGGCCAGCTCGAGTCCGCCGGTGACGGCCGGCCCGTTGATCGCCCCGATCCGGGGCTTCGTCGTCTCCGGGGTGAGCCCGCGGCCGATCCGCGGCACCGCGTCGCCGTCGCCGCGCGGGGCCTCGGCCACGTCCTCGTAGGTGCGGGCCAGGTCCTTCAGGTCGAGCCCGGCGCAGAACGCCGGGTCCCGACCGGTCAGCACGACGGCGGCCACGTCCCGGTCGGCGTCGGCGTCGGCCAGCGCCGTGGCCAGGTCGGCGATCATGGCGGCGGTCAGGGCGTTGCGGGACCCGGGACGGTCGAGGACGACGAGGGCGACCGGGCCATGGCGTTCGGTGGTGATCACGGACCCCTTGCTAGCACCGGGGACGGGTGACGTCCCGCTCCCCGGTCCACCTGCGGTCGTCACTCCAGTGCCCTGGCACAATGAACGGGCCATGCTCCTCCTCTGCACCTCGGTGGCCCACGACTCGTTCGGCGACCGGCTCGACCGTCCCGGCATCGAGTGGCTCACCATGGAGTCCGACGGATCGCTGCTCGACGGCTCGGGATCGGTGGTCCCCTGGCCCGAGGCACGGCCCGAGGTGGCCTGGGGCACCTCGGACCTGTTCCGGGAGGGGGCGCCGCTGGGCGCGTTCTTCCGCTTCCTGGTGGAGTGCCCATCGCTCCGCTGGTTCCAGTCGCCCGCCGCCGGCTACGACAGCGAGGCGTTCCGCCTGCTGGCCGGGCGCGGCGTGCGCGTCTGCAACGCCCACGTCAACAGCCTCCCCATCGCCGAATTCGTGCTCCGCTCGGTGCTCGACGAGTTCCAGGGGGCCGGGGAGTGGCGCCGGCAGCAGGCCGAGTTCACCTGGCGCATCCACGACTGGCGTGAGGTCGACGGCACCACCTGGCTGGTGGTGGGCCTCGGTCACATCGGCAGTGCGGTGGCCGTGCGGGCCCGGGCGCTGGGCGCCCGGGTCATCGGGTGCCGACGCACCCCGGGTGCGGGCGACCCCGTCGATCGCACCGTGACCCCGGACCGGCTCGCCGACGTGCTGGGCGAGGCGGACGTGGTCGTCCTGTCGGCCCCGGCCACCGCCACGACCGAGGGGATGGTGGACGCCGCCTTCCTGGCCTCGATGAAACCACGGAGCGTGCTGGTCAACGTCGGTCGCGGCTCCCTCGTCGACGAGGGTGCGCTCCTGGACGCGCTCGGCACCGGCACGCCGGCGGCGGCGGTCCTCGACGTCTTCGCCACCGAGCCGCTGCCTCCCGACCACCCGTTCTGGACACACCCGAGCGTGCGGGTCACCCCGCACAACGCGGCGGGTGGCGGCGGTCGGTTCGCACGCCAGGCCGACCTCTTCGACGCCAACCTCACGCGCTTCCTCGCCGGTGAGCCGCTGGAGCACGACGTGACCGACGCCATCGAGGAGCACCGCCGGTGACCGACGTCGTCCCCGAGTACGTGCCGCGTGCCGATGCCCCGTCGTGGTTCGTCCGGGCCCTGGCCGTCCCCCGGGGCGACCTCGTGGTCGACGTCGACGGGTGCGCCATCCATGCGCTGACGTTCGGGAAGCCCGGGACCCGCGGCCTCGTGTTCGTCCACGGGGGCGGTGCGCACGCCCACTGGTGGACCCACGTGGCCGCCACCTTCGCCGACGAGTTCCGGGTGGTGTGCGTCGACCTGTCCGGGCACGGCGACAGCGGGCACCGCCCGTCGTACTCGCTCGAGCGGTGGACCGACGAGGTCGTGGCCGTGGCCCAGGCGGGTGGGATCGCCGGACCTCCGGTCGTGGTCGGACACTCGATGGGCGGGTTCGTCACCATCGGCACCGCCGCCCGGCACGCCGACCGGGTGAGCGGCGCCATCGTCTGCGACTCGCCGGTCACCGAGCCCGACCCCGAGATCGCCTCCTACCGGCTGAAGGAGGCGTTCGGGCGGCCCCGCGTCTACCCGACCCTGGAGGACGCCTTCGCCCACTTCCGGACGGTGCCGGCCCAGGACCACTACCTCGACTACGTCATGGACCATGTGGCCCACCGGTCAGTGCGTCCGGCCGACGGGGGCTACCAGTGGAAGTTCGACCGGGACGTCTTCGCCCAGTTCGGCGGGGGGATGCGGAGCGTGGCCCTCCCCTACCTGTCGCGCGTGCGGTGCCGGCTCGCCCTGCTGCGGTCCGAGCACGGGCTGGTGACCCGGGACATCGGCCGCTTCATGTACGACGAGCTCGGCCGGGTGACCCCCGTGCTCGAGCTGCCCGAAGCCGGCCACCACGCCATGCTCGACCAGCCGCTGATCCTGCTCACTGCACTGCGGGCCCTGCTGGCCGACTGGGACCACTCGGAGCCCCGCCGCCGCGACTGACCGGACGACTCCCGGCGGCGGTGACCGGCGGACTACCAGCCGGAGGCGGCGATCACCGGGGCGTTCAGGCGGGTGCCGGCCATGCTGCCGTCGGCCGGCGCATCGCCGAAGTTGAAGACCGAGCCCGCCGCGGTGGCCACCCAGTATCCGCCACCGTCGGTCGTGGCGAACACCGCGGTGGCCCGGTCGGGTCCGAGCGCGCCCGCCGGGTCCCCGAAGTGGCCGGCGTCGCCGAAGGGGGACAGCCGGCCGTCGGCGTAGAGGACCCAGTAGCCGCCGCCGTCCGGCGTGCGGACCGCCGAGGTGACCGCCACGGGGCGGGGTGCCGGCGAGCCCAGGTAGGCGGCGTCGCCGAAGGCGTACACACTGCCCGTGCTCGTGACGAGCCAGTAGCCCCCACCGCTGGCGTCGGGCATGACCGCCACCGCCGTCCCGGCGCACCCGCCGATCCCGGGGCACGACCCGGCGAAGCGGGCGTCCCCGAAGGCGAACACGCCACCGTCGGAAGCGACCATGAAGTAGCCGTCGTCGTCGGTCGACGGCACCATGGCCACGATCGGAGCGGCCAGCGCCGACCGGCCGCCCGAGCCGGACGGGGAGAAACCCAGGCCCGGGAGCGACCCGTAGAAGCCGGCGTCACCGAAGGCGAACACGCCGCCGTCGGAGGCGACCAGCCAGTAGCCCTGCCGGTCGGACGTCGGGGAGATGCCCAGCACCGGGCGCTGCAGGCGGATCCCCCCCGTCGAGCCGTGGAACCCGGCCGACCCGAATGCGAAGATCCCGCCGTCCGAGCCGACCAGCCAATAGCCGTCCCCGGGCACCGGGGACGGGGCGGGCGGCGGGGACGGAGTCGGGGCGGAGGCGTCGACGGCGACCGTGAACGGACCCGCCGTGGCCGACGGGTCCACACCGTTGGACGCGGTGACCGAGTAGGTGAACGAGGTGGTTCCCGCGGGCGGCGTGCCCGACAGTGCGCCGCTGACGCTGTCGATCCCCAGCCAGCCCGGAGCGCCCGCCAGCCCGTAGGTCGGCGTCGGGTTCCCCCCGGCGATGAACGTGAACCGGTAGGGCGCACCCGCCGACACCGACCCCGGCGGCGTCCCCGACGTGAACACCGGGGCAACTCCGGTCCCGATGGCCTCCACGTGGGAGACCGAGCCGGTGAACCCGTCGGTGTCGGTCACCGTCAGCGTGACGGTGTAGTCGCCGGGGGCGGCGTACACGTGGGTCGTCGTCGCCCCGGTGGCGCTGCCGCCGTCCCCGAAGGTCCACGACCATGCGGTGATCCCGTTCGCCACGTTGGCGACCGAGGATGCCGTGCCGTCGACCGCCACCGGTGTGCCCGGCACCGGCCGGACGGTGGTCACGGCGAACGAGGCGGTGGGGACGGCCTGGGTCTGTGCGCAGCCGGCCGCGGTGTCGAGCGCGAAGTCCTCGTTGGAGAACTCCTGCTGGAGCTCGTAGTGGTCCGGACCGATGGTCTGGTTCCACTGGGCTCCGCTCGGGCCGGACTGCGGACCGAAGTTCCAGGCGCACTCGTCGCCGATCTCGTTGCCGAGGCTGTCCCTCCACGCGTTGCCTTCGGGGTCGGTGATCGTCTCCATGTGCTCGTGGCTGATCATCGAGAGCGTCGAGTCGAGCGGGATCGATCCGTTGGGGTCCTCGGTGCCGAGACAGGTGTCCCCGAATCCGGTCGGATAGGGGATGTCCGCATAGAGGCTGATGCCCGAGCCGGTGACGACGCCACTGTGGTAGGCGCAGAAGCCGGTGTACGCGGTGTCCGAGCAGGTGCCGCCGGCCGCCGCGTCGGTGCTGTCGAAGCAGGTCTCGACGCCGGGCGGGAAGAGGACGACGTAGATGTCCCCGAGGCCGGTGGGCAGACTGTCCTTCGACTGGAGGCTGGCCAGTTCGGTGTGGATCTGTGCGTCGGTGATGCACGCCGAGTAGCTCTCCCCGTGCCCCGAGTCGGGAGTGCATCCGCCGCTCGACGGATAGGCGTCACCGGCAGAGACCGGCGCGGCGGTCCGCACGGCGTAGTGCAGGTGGGGGGAGCCGGCGAGCTGGCCGTCCGTGTACTGGGTGGCCAACGCGTAGACGTTCGACGGTGTCCCGCTGGCCGCGGCGACGTCGTCGAAGTACTTGTTGACACCGGCCTCGTAGCCCGGGGCGAAGGCGACGGGCGTCCCCGCCCCGGCCCAGTAGATGGCGTGGACGGTGTTGGCACCGGGGACGCCGTTGGCGCCGACGGCGGGGCCCCCCTGGTTGACGAGCGGTGGGTCACCGCCCGAGTAGCCACCCGCGTTGCCGGTCACGAGCGGGTCGAGGGCCGGTGCCGACGCCCCGGCCCGCACCACCGAGGTGCAGCCCGACGTCGACCGGTCGGCGACGATCCCGGAGATGCCCGCCGGAGCGCGCAGCTGGCGGCAGGCCGGCGCGCCGGCCCCGGCCGACGGTGCCGACGCGGCCGCCCCGACGAACCCGCCGGACAGGGAGATCAGCAGAACCAGGACACCCAGCCCACGGGCGCGGCCCGTCGGCGGGTAGTCCGGACGGGTGGTCCTCGTGCGCCTACGGCAACGGTTCTGCATCACTCCTCGGGCACCCCATCGGCGCGGCCGGGTGCGATCTGAAGCGACGGAACCGCCCGGGGCGGCCGGGCACCCCCGTCCCCTACCGACGCCGCCACAGGACGCGTCGGTGGGGAAGGTCCATCGCCCCGGTGAACTCGTCGCCCGATGGTCGGAAGCCGAGGGCGGCGTAGAAGTCGAGCGCGCCGGTCCGGGCCGCGGCCCACACGTCGAACCCGGACGCGGTGGCCGCGGCCTGCACCGTCCGCACCAGCGAGGCGCCCACCCCCTGGCGCCGCCACCCGGGGTCGACGGCCATCAGGACCAGGTGGAGGGTGGCGTACCCGGGCCACGGCTCGACCACCACGGTCACCCCGCCGACCGTCCGGCCGCCGAACGCCGCCACGCCGAGGTGGAGGGTCGACGGTTCGAGGTCGGCCGGGTGCGCAGCGGGCAGGTCGGTGCGGCCGTCCCGCAGTACGGCGCGGCGCAGTCCGACCAGCGCACCGACGCCGACCAGGCCGACCGGGCCGGCCCCGGTCCCCCCGGTGGGACCGGGGCCGTCGTCGAGCGGCTCCCACCACCGGGCCGGGGCCCACGGCACGGTCACGGGTGGGTGGGGCCCAGCTCCTCGACCTCGAGCAGGGTGAAGGCGTCGATGATCGCCCGCAGCACCTGTCGGGCGATGCGGGGATCGAGGTCGTCGGCCCGGGCCGTGCCCTCGATGGCGTCGAGCATGCGGTCCTCGCGGCTCCGGTCGACCACCGGCATGCCGTGCGCCCGCTTGTAGTGGATCACCTCGGTGATCAGCCGGGAGCGTGCGGCCAGGACCGCCACCAGGTCGCGGTCGACCACGTCGAGGCGGGCGCGGATGTCTTCGAGATCGAGCTCCTGGCCGGGCATGGGTCCCCCTCCGTCGTCGGACGAGTCACCGTAGCGCCGCGGCCGGCTCAGCGGCGCCCCGCGCCCGTCGCCCGGCGGAACTCGGCCCGCACGACCCAGAGCACCACCAGCACGGCCACGAAGCGGGCCACCCTCGGGATCCCCCACCGGAGGTCGCCGGCGAAACGGGCCACCGCGCCCGTGGGGGCCTCCGCACCGCGGGCGGTGTCCTGGGCCCGCGCCCGGCCGCTGCCGAGCAGTCCCACCAGGCCGAGGAACACGGCCAACGCGCCCACCACTGCCAGACCGTTCACCAGGACGACGCCCAGATAGAGGACGGAGACTCCCCCGGCGGTCACCACCGCCGAGGGGTGGCGTGCCGGCCACGGAACGTGCACCGGGGCAGCACCGGGTGGACAGGGTCCGGCCGGCTCCGACCACGGGGGGACCCGATCGGTCCCGGCGGCGTTCGCCGCACCGGGGCGCAGCCGGTCGTCGTAGGCGGCCCGGCGCACCGGGTCGCCGAGGGTGGCGTAGGCCTCGTGGACCTGGCGGAACAGGGCGGCGGTCCCGCCGGCGTCGGGGTGGACCCGGGCGGACACCCGGCGGTACGCGGCCCGGACCACTTCGGGCCCCGCCGAAGGATCCAGCCCCAGCAGCTCGTAGTGCGTCGCCCCGTCCACACGTGCACGATCGCGCCCGGGTGTGACAGCGCCGCCGGGGCCCGGGAGGGCCGGCCGAACCGGGCAGGGAATGGCCGGCCCTCCCGGGCCCCGGGCGGACGGGTCCGGTCAGACGGGGTCGTAGAGCGTGGTGATCCGGAGCGGCTCGCGGTTGAACACGGGGAACTTGGGGATGGCCCGGGCCCGGTAGTGGTCGGTGGAGATGACCGGGTCCCGGTCGAACTCGGGGATCACGTACTTGCCGAACGTCTCGATCAGCTCGATGGCCTCCTCGTAGGTGGTGGCGTCACCGGGCAGGCCGAACGCGACCTGGCTGGCGCCGTAGTCGACGAACGGCTGGAGCTGCCCGCACACCTCCTCGGGCGTGCCGCACAGCAGGTACCCGCCGTCGATCAGGCCGTCGAGCTGGTCCTCGCGGGGCGCACGCGGGGCCTTCGGCCACCGCGACCCGCCGGGGCCGGGCATGGTGTCGTGGTACAGGGAGACCATCGACGGCAGGTAACCGTTGCCCTCCCGGGTGGCCTGGGCCCGGGCGGCGGCCCGGTCCGAGGAGCACCGGACGGCGGTGGTGATCATGACGTTGTCGTTGACGAACTCGCCCACCGGGTCGGTGCACTCGCTGATGCCCTTCTTGTACGCCTCGATCCACGGGGCCACGTCGTGCACCGAGGCGAAGGTGAACCCGAGGGCGCCCTGGCCCAGCTGGCCCGCCTTCTCCCAGGTGGCCGGCGACCCGACGGCCAGCCAGAACGGAGGGTGGCCCGGGGCCCACGGCTTCGGTAGCACGTTGTGGGGGACGTCCATGTCCCAGTGGGTGCCGTGGTACGTGTAGTCCTTCTGCTCCCACATCCGGACGATCTCTCGGATGACGTCGTCGTAGTCGGCCCGGGTCGACTCCTTGTCGTGGATGTTGAGGGTGGCGATCTCGTGGCTGCCCGCGCCCCGGCCGGTCCCGAACTCGAACCGCCGGTTGGTGAGGTGGTCCAGGGTGGCCACCTTCTCGGCCGTCCGCACCGGGTGGTTGACCCGGGGGGAGATGTTGAAGATACCGGCCCCGATGTGGATGCGCTCGGTCGATGCCGCCAGGTATCCGGCGTGGACCTCGTTGGCGGCCATGTGCGAGTACTCGGTGAGCCCGTGGTGCTCGGTGAGCCACACGAACTTGAAGCCGTTGCGGTCGGCGACCTGGGCGAGCTCCATCTCCCGGGTCAGGGCGAGGTGTTCGGCGTCGCTGTCGTGTGCCTTGCGTCCGGGCAGGTAGCCCTGGAGGAAGATCCCGAATTCCATGCTGCGCTCCTTCGTCTACTCGGTGAATGGGTGCTCGGTGGATCGGTGCTCGGTGGATCGGTGCTGGCGTGCGGGCTGCGGTCGGTCGCCGGGTCGTAGGTCAGGCCGGGGACACCACCTGGCCGGGGAGGTGGCCGGTGAGCTTGCCGTCGAGGACGATGGGCACACCGTTGACGATCGTGGCGTGGATGCCGTTGGGGTAGGCCTGGAACCGTGCCGAGTCACCGGGCAGGTCGTGGACCAGTTCCTTGCGGCCCGGCCGGCGGATCTCCTCGGGGTCGAAGATCATGAGGTCGGCGAAGTTCCCGGGCTGCACGAGGCCCCGGTCGCGGAACCCGAGCAGGGTGGCCGGCACCGAGGTGAGCTGGCGGATGCCCCGCTCGAGCGTCCACTCGCCGAGGTCGAGCACCCACCGCCGGAGGAAGTAGGTGCTGTAGTCCGACCCGTCGTCGCGCGACAGGTGGGCTCCCCCGTCGGAGGTGCCGGTGATCATGTTCGGGCTGTGCTGGGCCTCGCGGACGGCGTCCATCCACTCCTCGGTCTCGGTGACCCACCGGAACTGGGTGCCGAGGTCGTCGGCCAGTGCCAGGTCGAGCATGGCGTCGGCCGGTGCCTTGCCCGTCTCGGCGGCGATGTCGGCGATGGAGCGCCCCACGTACCGGTCGAGGTCGGGGTCGCCGACGGACCCGACGAACAGGACGTCCCAGTGGGGCGGCGGCAGCGTCGACCCGCGGGCCGGGTCCCGGTTGGGCTCCTCCACCGCGCCCCGCATGGCGTCGCGCAGGACCGTGTCCTCCAGCTTCACCCGCCGGTCGTCGACGAACGGCGCCACCACCCGGTCCCACGCCGGGACGCCCTCGTAGAGCGTGGTGCCGTCCGTGAGGTTGAAGGGCCGGTCGAAGGGACGGGCCAGCAGGAGCGAGTAGACGGCCGAGCCGGCGGCTTGGGCCCGGTCGAGGAACTCGAGGGCCACGTCCCACCCTGCACCCGGCGCGTCGACCTTGTTGCGGCCCCCGAGCCCCTGGATGATCACCGGCAGCCGGCTCACCCGGCCGAGCTCGATCAGCAGGTCCATGTCCTCGGCGTCCAGCCCGCCGACCGCACTGCGCGGCAGATAGGTGATCGTGCCCCTGTTGGTCCGGCCGAGCTCGTCCGCCAGGGCGAGCAGCTCGTCGGGCTCGGCGAACCTGCTGGGCACCGGGTGGTTGTCACCGTCGTTGTGGGTCGACGCGTGGGTCGACGAGAAGCCGGCGGCGCCGGCATCCATCGCCGCGCGGAGGAGCGCCCCCATCTCGAGCACCTCGGAGGGCGTGGCGGCCCGGGCCGAGCCTTCCGGCCCCATCACCCAGCGCCGGAGGTTGCAGTGGCCCACGTAGCAGGCCATGTTGACGCCGAGCTTGCCGTCCCGGTCGGCCAGGAACTCGGGGAAGGTCTCGAAGTCCCAGTTGATGCCGTCGAGGGCGGCCGTGGCCATGCCCTCGACCTTGGCGAACAGCCCGGCGAAGAACCGCCGGTCGTCCGGCCTGGTCGGCGCCACCGAGAACCCGCAGTTCCCGGCGAGGACGGTGGTGACCCCGTGGAAGCACGATGCCGTGGCATACGGGTCCCAGGTGATCTGCGGGTCGTAGTGGGTGTGGGGGTCGATGATCCCCGGCGCCACGATCCGGCCCGTGGCGTCGAGCTCCACATCGGCGGTGGCGTCCTCGAGCCGGCCGATGGCGGCGATCCGGCCGTCACGGGCGGCCACGTCGGCGCGGCGTCGGGGGTTGCCCGACCCGTCGATGAGGACCCCGTTGCGGATCAGCAGCTGGTAGTGATCCCCCACGGCCGTCCCCTCAGGCCCCGGCGGTCTGCAGGGTGGGGAGCCGGTCGCGCAGACCGAACAGCTCGATGGCGTTGCCCCGCATCACCTTCTCGACCACCAGCGGATCGAGCCCGAAGGTCATCTCCTTGGCCACGTCGAGCGTGTCGGGCCAGGTGCTGTCCGAATGGGGGTAGTCGCACTCGAACATCACATTGTCCTCGCCGATGTCGGCGAGGTTCTCGAGGCCGAACCGGTCGCTGAAGAAGCACCCGTAGATCTGTCGGGCGAAGTAGGTCGACGGCGGGTCCGACAGGAGGTCGGCGACCCCGCCCCAGGCCCGGTTGGTCTCCCACACGTGATCGGCCCGCTCGAGGATGTAGGGGATCCAGCCGATCTGCCCCTCGCTGTAGGCGATCTTGAGATCGGGGTAGCGCTCGAGGAGGCCGCTGAACAGCCAGTCGCACATCGACAGCATGCAGTTGGTGAAGGTGGCGGTCGACTGCACGGCGGGGGGGGCGTCCGGCGACGTGGACGGCATGCGGGAGCCGGACCCGATGTGCATGCACACCACGACCCCGGTCTCCGCGCAGGCCTGGAACAACGGGTCCCAGTAGCGGTCCTTGTCGTGGATGGAGGGCCAGCCCAGGTAGGCCGGGATCTCGGAGAACGCGATGGCCCGCACGCCGCGGGCGGCGTTGCGGCGGACCTCGGTGGCGCCCCGGACCGGGTCCCAGAAGGGGATGAGGGTGATCGGCACCAGGCGGGGGTCGGCGCACCACTCCTCCACCATCCAGTCGTTGTAGGCCTGGATGCAGGCGAACCCCAGCTCCCGGTCCCGGCCCTCCGAGAAAGCCTGGCCGGCGAAACGCGGGAAGGTCGGGAAGTTGAGCGACGCCTCGATCCCGGCGGCGTCCATGTCGACCAGCCGGGCGGTCGGGTCGAAGCAGCCCGGTCGCATCTCGTCGAAGGTGACCGGGGAGACCGTGACCTCGTCGCGCGGCAGCCCGGCCGCCGCCATCACCTTGGTCATCGGGTAGCGGAGGTCCTCGAACAGCCAGAAGTCGCACGGCGTGGCCGACGGGTCCTCGTCCCACGAGTAGACGCCCCCGACACTGCCCATGCGCGACACGCCGGAGCGCTCGACACGGGGCCCCTCGGCCCGGAACCGGGCGGGCAGGTACGTCTGCCAGACGTGAGGCGGCTCGATCACGTGATCGTCGACCGAGATGATCCGGGGGAAGTCCTCGTCCATGTGTCCTCCTTGGGTCCGCCGCCGTCAGGTCGACGGTAGGAAATCGGCACCGGGCGCAGTAGGGCCGAAAGTCCTCAACTGGAACACGTTCTTGTCTTGAGGGACCGGATAGGGGATTTTTCACGCTCGGCGAGCCCCTGTCGAACAGCAATCACCCAGTCGGTCACTGGACATCTAGTGGAACAGGTTCTACCCTGGTGGCGACACGGCCCCGCCGTACCGGGGCCCGCACGAACTGGAGGCGCCGCCCACGATGCCGACCGACACCCGTCCCCTCTGCGATCTCGACGTGGTCGACCGCACCTTCTACCTCGACCCCCATCCGGGCTACGCCCACCTGCGGGCCGAGAGCCCGATCTCGTGGGACGAGAAGCGGGAGCTGTGGGTGCTCACCAAGCTCGAGGACATCGCCTACGTGTCGACGCACGCCGACCTGTTCTGCTCGGGCGAGGGCGTCCGACCCACCCAGTCCATCGACCTGTCGCTCATCGGGCTCGACGGCGAACGCCACATCCGTCAGCGGCGCCTCCTGAACCAGGGGTTCTCCCCCCGGATGATCCGCGCCATGGAACCCCGGGTCCGCCAGGTGGTCACCGAGGTGCTCGACCGCATCGCCACCCGGGGCGAGTGCGACTTCGTGGCCGACATCGCCGTCCCCGTGCCCCTGGTGGTCATCGCCGAGCTGATGGGGCTGCCGATCGAGGACCGGGACAAGCTCGGGCACTGGTCGGACCGGATGATGGGCGGCGAGGGGCGCCTCGACCCCGAGGACCCCATGGCCATCGACGCCGGTGTGGCATTCAACGAGTACATCTCCTACGTGACGTCCATGGTCGGGGACCGGCGGGCCGCCCGCCGCGAGGGGCGCGAGACCGCCGACGACGTCATCAAGATCCTGGTCGGCGCGGACGAGGACGGCGTCCTCGAGTCGAGCGACGAGCTGACCCACGACGAGCTGACCATGTTCCTCGTCGTGCTGCTGGTGGCCGGGAACGAGACGACCCGCAACGCCATCAGCGGTGGGATGGCCGCGTTCCAGCGGTTCCCCGGAGAGTGGGCGCGGCTGGTCGCCGACCCCGGGCTCTTCGCCACCATGGCCGACGAGATCGCCCGCTACGTCAGCCCGGTCATCAGTTTCGTCCGGACGGCCACCGAGGACACCGAGCTCCACGGCCACCGCATCGCCAAGGGGGAGAAGCTGCTGCTCCTGTACCAGTCGGCCAACCGCGACGAGGACGTCTTCGACGACCCCGACATCCTGCGGCTCGACCGCAGCCCCAATCCCCACATCGCCTTCGGGGTCGGCCCCCACGTGTGCATGGGCATCAACCTGGCCCGGCTCGAGATCCGGGTGCTGTTCGAGGAACTCGTGCGGCGGTTTCCGGACATGCACGTGGCCCCGGGGTTCGAGCCGGTCCACGTCGAGCACGCGCTGGTGCACGCGCTCGACACACTGCCGGTCAACTACACCCCCGAGACCGCCTGACCCGGCGCGGCCGAGTCGCGCCGGGCGATGCGGTGGGAGTCCGCCGGCACCGCTCGGCCCCCCTCGGCCAGCGCCCGGTCATCGGCCGCCACACGTTCCAGGGTGGCTCCGGCCAGCTCGTCGCACAGGGCATCACGCGCCGAGGACCACACCCAGTGGAGCGCGCAGACGTCGTCCCAGTGGCACGGGCCGCCCCGCAACGCGCACTCGGCGGAGCGCAGCGGTCCCTCGAGCGCCTCGACGATCTGCAGCACGGTGATGGCGTCGGCCGGTCGGGCCAGGCCGTACCCGCCGGTCGGGCCCGGCCGCGACGTGACCAGGCCGGCCAGCTGCAGCTCGCGCAGGACCTGCTGGAGGAACCCGGTCGGGATCTCCATGGCCGTGCCGATGGAGGCGGCCGACACCGGAGACGTCTCGGTGTTGGTGAGGTAGATGAGCGCCCGGATGGCGTAGTCGGTCCGGCGGGTGGGGACCAGCTTCATGGGTCCATGATTCCAGGTCGTCCGGGCACGGGGCCAGTGCACTCCTGCCGGGACGCCGGCGGCCCCGGGGTCCGGCCCGTGCTCAGCCCCGGTCGACCAGCGACGCCAGCTCGTCGACCGCGGCCACGAAGCCGCGGCCCAGCTCGTCGACGTCGTCCAGGAGGTCCGGGCACGCCATGATGCCCACATTGAGGTGACGGGACTCGGACAGTACGGTGATGTTCACGCCGGAGCCCTCCATGACCGGGCCCATCGGAAAGATCCCGGTCACCCGGGCGCCGGCGCAGTAGAGGTCGAGCGGCGGGCCGGGCACGTTGGAGATCACCAGGTTGAGCACGGGCGGGTGGAACCGGGCGAGCCCCAGGCCGGAGTAGAGGCGGGCGGCCGCCGTCATCACCGGTGGAAGCGTGAAGCCGGTGATCTCCTGGAGGGAGTCGGGGCCGAACGCCGTCTGGAGCGCCTTGGAGCTCATCGTGTTGGCGTGCACGGCCACCAGGCGTTCGCCGGCATCGTCCGGGTGGAGCGGCAGGGGCACCATCATGTTCGAGACCCGGTTGACGACGTCGCTGTCGTCATCGGGGCGGTGGGCACTGACCGGGACCGCCGCCACCAGGTCGCGGCCGGGCAGCCCGCCCCGGGCGAGCAGGTAGTTGCGCAGCGCCGTCGCCGAGGCGGCCAGCACCACGTCGTTGACCGTGGTCCCGAACGCCCGCCGGATGCCGAGCACGGTGTCGAGGTCCACCTTGGTCAGGCTCACCGAGCGCCGCGCGGTGAGCGATCCGTTGAAGCTGGTCGAGGGGGCCGTGAGCGGGAGGGCCGTCCCCGAGCGCTTCTGACCGAGCCAGGTCCGCGCCGTGCCCGCCACCCCGGACACCGAGTGGCCGAGGGCGGCGGGCACGAAGCGCTGGCGGGCCACCAGGGACGTGACCGATCCGGCGACCTGGCTCGGTGTCGACGGGACCGTATCGGGTACCCAGTCGCGGTCGGGGGCCGCCACCCCGTCTGCGT
>Ga0302202_10000226_pt1 | contig 71335 bp, 56 predicted proteins | sample II_Bog_N3_3_FD_194579 | JGI IMG/M metagenome (GOLD analysis project Ga0302202, IMG submission 194579) | Peat permafrost microbial communities from Stordalen Mire near Abisko, Sweden - II_Bog_N3_3 | ecosystem: Environmental > Terrestrial > Soil > Wetlands > Peat | place: Sweden: Abisko... | reverse complement strand
CATGCTGGAGGCGACGTTCGGGTGGTTTCTTGCGCAGCCGGGCGTCACGAGCATCATCGCCGGGGCGACGAAGCCGGAGCAGGTCACCCAGAATGTCGCAGCGGGTAGTGCCTGGAGTCCGAGTGACGCTGAGCTCGCCGCCATCTCGGACCTTTTTTCGGTTTGAACGGCGGGACTTGCGAGTGAGTGCTCACTCATTTATCGTGGAAGCGTGACGAAGCTCGACGAGCGAGACCCCGTACGAACGCGCGCGAAGCCGTTACCGACGGATGACCGGCGCGCGATGATCATCGACGCGGTCATCCCTCTCCTGATGGAGCAGGGGCGGGAGGTCACCACCAGGCGGATTGCCGAGGCGGCCGGCATCGCCGAGGGCACCATTTTTCGCGTGTTCGCCGACAAGGATGCCCTGTTCGAGGCCGCGGTCGAGAAGTTTCTCGACCCGTCTGCACTTCACGAGCGGCTCCGTGCGATTGACCCGGACCTGCCGCTGGTCGAGAAGGTGAATGCCATCCTGGTACAGCTTCGCAGCAGGATGACCGGCATTTTCGGGATCATGACCGCCGGTGGAATGCACCGTCCGCCACCCCGCCGACCCGGCCCCGAGAACTTCATCGCCGTCATCGACGAAGTCCTTCAACCCGATCTGGCGCGGTTGCGGGTGCCGTCCGATCGAGTCGCCGCATTCGTCCGGCTCGCCGCCTTCGCATCGGCGATTCCGCACTTCAACGAAGGCCGAGAAATATCGACCTCCGAACTGGCCGAATTCATCACCTACGGGATCGCCGGCAATCCGGCGGAAGAGGGAGGCACCGATGCTTCTTAGGTTGCTTGCGACATACCTGAAACCACACTGGAAGCTGCTCATCGGCGTACTGGTGTTCCAGCTCCTCCAATCGATCGCGTCGCTGTTCCTGCCCAGCCTCAATGCAAGCATCATCGACAACGGCGTACTCAAGGCGAACACCGGCTACATCCTGCAATTCGGCGGCATCATGCTGCTGGTGACTCTCGGCCAGGTGGTCTTCTCGATCGTTGCCGTCTATTTCGGTGCCAAGGCGGCGATGATCTTCGGCCGGGACCTGCGCGGCTCGATCTTCCACCGGGTGAGCGTATTCTCCGAGCGCGAGGTAGCGAAATTCGGTGCGCCGTCGCTGATCACCCGCACCACCAATGACGTGCAGCAGGTGCAGATCCTGGTGCTGATGACCTGCACGCTCCTGGTCTCGGCGCCCATCCTCGCCATCGGCGGCATCATCGCCGCGCTGCAACAGGATGTCGGGTTGTCCTGGATCCTCGCCATCGCTGTGCCGTTGATGCTCGTCGCAATCGGCTCCATCATCATCCGTGTCGTGCCCCAGTTCCGTGCACTGCAGAAACGAATCGATACGGTCAACCGGGTGCTGCGCGAGCAGCTGCAGGGAATCAGGGTCGTGCGGGCTTTCGTGCGGGAGAAGGTCGAGACGGACCGCTTTGCGCTGGCGAACGCGGATGTCACGCAGAGCGCTCTGAGGGCCGGCCGACTGTTCGCGCTGGTGTTTCCGCTGGTCAACCTCGTCATGTTCTCGACGTCGGTCGCCGTGCAGTGGTTCGGGGCGTCCCGCATCAATGACGGCACGCTGCAGATCGGAACCCTGAATGCTTTCCTGGCGTACATCATCCAGATCCTGACGGCCGTCATGATGGCGACGTTTATGGCGATCATGATCCCGCGGGCCGCGGTGTCTGCCGACCGCATCTCCGACGTACTGGCGACAGAGTCGAGCGTGGTGCCTCCGCTGGCCCCGGTGACCCGGCTGCGCTCGGCGGGCACGATCGAGTTCCGGAATGTGAGCTTCGCATATCCCGGCGCGGAAGCGCCTGTGCTTCACCATCTCGACTTCAGCGTCCCCTCAGGGACCACCACGGCCATCATCGGAAGCACGGGCGCGGGAAAGACGACCCTGATCAGCCTGCTCCCACGTCTCTTCGACGTGACCGACGGTGCCGTGCTGGTCGACGGCGTCGACGTGCGCGACCTCGATCCCGACCTCTTGTGGAGCCGGATTGGCCTCGTGCCGCAGAGCGGCTACCTGTTCAGCGGCACTGTCGCATCCAACCTGCGCTACGGGAACCCGGATGCGACGGATGACGACCTGTGGATCGCCCTCGATATAGCGCAGGCCAGGGATTTCGTTTCGGAGACCGCCGACCATCTTGAGGCCGTAGTCGAGCAGGGTGGCACCAACTTCTCGGGCGGACAGCGCCAGCGGCTTGCGATCGCACGGGCACTCGTGAAGAAGTCGGAGATCCTGGTGTTCGACGACTCATTCTCGGCGCTCGACACGGCGACGGATGCCCGGCTGCGCGCCGCTCTCACCAAACGGGTGACGCACGCGACCCGGGTGGTCGTGGCGCAGCGGGTCTCGTCGATCCTGGACGCCGACCAGATTTTGGTCCTCGATCACGGCGAGATCGTCGGCCGTGGTACGCACACCCAGCTTCTCGCGACCAGCCCGACGTATGCCGAAATTGTGAACAGCCAGCTGAAGGCCGAGGAGGTCGCATGAGCACGGCACAGAGAGGCGACTCGACCCCGCGTCCGCCAGTGCGGCGCGGCCCTGGCGGCGGCGGCCCATGGGGCGCCGCGGGAATGCCGGTTGAGAAGTCACAGAATTTCCTGCCGTCGGCAAAACGGCTCGCGGGGCGTCTGCGTCCCGACCGGGCGAGCGTGGTCTTCGTGCTCATGCTCGGAATCGTCAGCACCGTCCTGAGCGTGCTCGGGCCCAAGCTGCTGGGCACCGCCACCGATGTCATCGTGGGCGGCGCGGTATCCAAGAACCTGCCGCTGGGGACCACGAAGGCCCAGGTGATTGCGGGGCTTCGTGCCAGCGGGCAGGGCTCGGAGGCCGACTTCCTCAATGGTGTGAGTCTCAACCCCGGCCACGGCATCGACTTCACGACCCTCGGCGACCTGCTGCTGATCGTGCTCGGCCTCTACGTCTTCTCGTCGATCTTCGGCTGGGCGCAGGCCTACGTGCTGGCCGGCGTCGTACAGCGCACCATGTACCGGATGCGCAGGGACGTGGAGGAGAAGATCAATCGCCTCCCTCTCAGTTACGTCGACAAGAACACCCGCGGCGAGTTGCTGAGCCGGGTGACCAACGACATCGACAACATTTCAACGAGCCTGCAGCAGACCCTGTCGCAGCTGATCTCATCGGTTCTCCTGGTGCTGGGCACGGTCATCCTGATGTTCACGATCTCCTGGGAGCTCGCGCTCATCTCCCTCGTCACGGTGCCGCTCACGCTGCTCGTGACCACTCTCGTGGCAAAGCGCTCGCAGAAGCGGTTCGTCGCCCAGTGGAGGCACACGGGTTCCCTCAACGGCCAGATCGAGGAGGCCTTCACCGGGCACGCCCTCGTCAAGGTCTTCGGGCGCCAGAAGGAGGTGCAGGCGAAGTTCGACGCAAAGAACCAGGAGCTGTTTGAGGCGAGTTTCGGCGCGCAGTTCATCAGCGGCATCATCATGCCGTCCATGCTGTTCGTCGGGAACCTCGTTTACGTGATCGTCGCGGTGGTCGGCGGACTCAAGGTGGCATCCGGAACTCTCAGCCTCGGCGATGTGCAGGCGGCCATCCAGTACACGAGGCAGTTCTCCCAGCCGCTCAGCCAGCTGGGCTCGATGGCGAACCTGCTGCAGTCGGGCGTCGCATCCGCGGAGCGCGTGTTCGAACTGCTGGATGCACCGGAGCAGTCACCCGATGCTGATCCGGCCGAGTCACCCACGTCGACCGGGGGACGACTCGCGTTCGAGCATGTCAAGTTCGGCTATGACCCGGAGACCCCGCTGATCGACGACCTCTCCCTCGTCGCGGAGCCGGGGCAGACGATCGCCATCGTGGGGCCCACCGGGGCGGGCAAGACGACTCTCGTCAACCTCATGATGCGGTTCTACGAGCTCGACGGCGGCCGCATCACGCTCGATGGCGTCGACATCTCGAAGATGACCCGCAATGATCTCCGGTCACGGCTCGGGATGGTGCTGCAGGACACCTGGCTGTTCGGCGGCACGATTCGCGACAACATCGCCTACGGGCGCAGCGGCGCAAGCGAAGCCGATATCGTCGAGGCGGCGACAGCGGCGTACGTCGACCGGTTTGTCCACTCACTGCCCGATGGCTATGACACCCTGCTCGACGACGAGGCCTCCAACGTGAGCGCGGGGGAGAAGCAGCTGATCACGATTGCCCGTGCCTTCCTCGCGAGGCCGAGTGTGCTCATCCTGGATGAGGCGACGAGTTCCGTCGACACACGCACGGAGGTGCTGGTGCAGCAGGCGATGAAGGCGCTGCGAAAGAATCGCACCAGTTTCGTGATCGCCCACCGGCTTTCGACCATCAGGGATGCTGACCTCATCCTGGTTATGGAGGCCGGCTCGATCGTCGAGCAGGGCACGCACGCCCAGCTGCTCGCTGCAGACGGCGCGTACGCCCGCCTCTACGCCGCACAGTTCGCGGCGCCGGTTGGCGCTTAACACCACTGGCCGCCGGTTTTTGCCGTCCCTGGCGTCGGGTACCCACGAAAACGGGCGGGTCGTGGGTGCCTCGGCTCCAGAATGGGGACATGACTGAACAACCACGTTCGCGAATCGTCGAGTGGGAGGACCCGACCGTTGGTGCTGCCGCAGCGACCACCATGTCGGGGCTCGAGTACATCCAGGCGCTCCTCGACGGCACTATCCCGCCGCCACCCATCGTCAACCTCATGAACATGACGATGGTCTCTGCCGAGGTCGGCAGGGTCGTGTTCACGTGCGAGCCGAACGAGTCCCACTACAACCCGATCGGCACGGTGCACGGCGGCCTCGTGTGCACGCTGCTCGATTCGGTGGCGGGATGCGCGGTGCAGACGACGCTGCCGAAGGGGCAGGCGTATACGTCGCTCGAGATCAAGGTCAGCTACCTTCGCCCGGTTCTCGCAACCACCGGCACTCTGACGGCTGTCGGGACGGTGACCAAACCGGGCCGGCGTGCGGCGTTCGCGGATGCGACGGTGGCGGACAGCGAGGGACGACTGGTCGCCACCGCGAGCAGCACGCTGTTGGTTTTCCCGGTCGAGTAGCTGTTGCGGCCGTGAGAAGCCGGAGGCCAGCATTCATAGGCCACCCATAGCCGGGCCATAGGCGCAGCGATAGTTCGACCAGAAGACTGCACGGGAACCTTCAGGAGGCAACCATGTCAGGCCAGATCGTAACGCTCACCGCACTCGAGGACGCGAGCCCGTCTCGCCACGGGCGACCGCTCGTCGCGCGAGTCTTCCTCGGTGCTCGGGACGACGCACCGTGGGCCCGTCCGGCGCTCTGGGCACTGCTGGTCGTGACTGCGGTGCTTTACCTGTGGGACCTTGGCGCGAGCGGCTGGGCCAACAGCTTCTACGCGGCGGCGGTCCAGGCGGGCACCAAGAGCTGGGAGGCCTGGTTTTTCGGGTCGCTCGACTCCTCGAACTTCATCACGGTCGACAAACCGCCGGCCTCACTGTGGATCATGGGCCTCTCGGCTCGCATCTTCGGCTTTTCCTCGTGGAGCCTGCTGGCTCCCCAGGCGTTCATGGGCGTCGGCTCGGTCGCACTACTGTTCGCTGCGGTGCGGCGCAGTCTCGTCGGCTACGGCAGGAAGCTCAGCGCGGCGGGCGGCCTGGTCGCCGGAGGCATCCTCGCCTTCACTCCCGCGGCAGCACTCATGTTCCGCTTCGATAACCCGGATGCGTTCCTGGTGCTGCTCATGACCGCGGCCGCCTACTTCACCGTGCGCGCCGTGGCCAGGGGTAGCTGGCGCTGGCTCGCGCTCGTGGGTGTGGCCCTCGGTTTCGCGTTCCTCACCAAGATGCTCCAGGGACTGCTCGTGCTGCCGGCGTTCGCGCTCGCGTACCTGTTTCTTGCCAACACCACCCTGGGGAAGCGGGTCGTGCACCTCCTGGTTGCTGCTGTCGCCCTCGTTGCGGCCTCGGGATGGTGGGTGCTGGCGACGGTGCTCTGGCCTGCGGCGTCGCGCCCCTATATCGGTGGCTCGACCAACAACTCCGTGCTCAACCTGGTCTTCGGCTACAACGGGTTCGGCCGAATCTTTGGCAATTCGGCGGGTGGCCCGGGCGGGGGAACCGGCGCATCCGGCTCGAGCTTCGGCGGAGCTGTGGGCCTGCAGCGCCTGTTCTCGAGCGAGATGGGGCTCGAGATCTCCTGGCTGCTCCCGGCAGCGCTGCTTGCACTGGTCTTCGCCGGCGTCGTGCTCTGGCGAACACCCCGGGTGAGCCCCGCTCGGGCAGGCCTTGTCGTGTGGGGTGGCTGGCTGGTCGTGACCGGCATCGTCTTCAGCTACATGAGCGGCACCATCCACCCCTATTACACGGTCGCACTGGCCCCGGCGATCGCCGGCCTGGTCGGCATCGGCGGGATCGTGCTGTGGCACGCCCGGGCGACCGTGCTCGGCTGGCTGGGGATTGCGACGATGCTCGCGGTGTCAGGCATCTGGGGCTTCAACCTGCTCGCAGAGAACCCGGACTGGATGCCCTGGCTGCGCTGGACCCTGCTGGTGCTGTCCCTTGGCGGTTCGATCGCATTCATCGCGGCGGCGGCGTTCGACCTGCGGAAGGCCGCATCGGTCGCCCTCGTGCTCGGGATGCTCGGAGGGCTCGGCGGTACTGTGGCCTACTCGATCGCCACGGCGTCAGTGACACATTCCGGCTCTATCCCTTCCGTCGGACCCTCGTCGGCCAATACGGGTGCTGGCGGCTTCGGCGGGGGCCAGGCGGGAGCACCGGGCGGTGCTTCGACTGGCAGCTCCAGCTCATCCGGAAGCTCGTCCACCGGTTCGCTCGACGCGCTGCTGGAGAAGTCAACGGCACGCTGGGCTGCCGCTGTCGATGGCTCGCAGTCGGCGGCGACTCTCGAACTCTCCACGGGCGTCGCCGTGATGGCCATCGGTGGCTGGAGCAGCGACCCGGCCCCGACCCTCGCACAGTTCGAAGCCTGGGTGAAGGCGGGGGACATCGGGTATTACATCTCGGGCGGCCAGGGCGGCGGGTTCGGGGGAGGCCCGGGCGGCGGCTCCAGTACCGCAACCCAGATCGCAACCTGGGTCGCAGCCCACTACACGGCCCAGACCATCGACGGCGAGACCGTGTACGACCTCAGCTCGGCGAAGTCCTAGCGAGCATCGCCCCGCAACGAGAAAGGAGCTCCGCCACCGGTCGGTGGCGGAGCTCCCGTCGTCAGGATGAGGAACTTACTTCTGGAGAACGACCTCGAGGTCGATCGTGATGGTGACGTCGTCGCCGAGCGTGAATCCGCCGGCCTCGAGTGCCGCGTTCCAGCTGACGCCGAAGTCCTGGCGGTTGATCTTGGTGGTCGCGGTCACGCCGGCGCGCACGTTGCCGTACGGGTCGTCGATGACGCCGCCGACTTCACCCTTCAGGGTGATCGGGAGGGTGACGCCGCGCAGGGTGAGGTCGCCGACGAGGGTGAAGTCGTCGCCGTCGACCGTGAGGTTCGCGCCGTTGGCCGTGAACGTGATGGTCGGGTGCTCCTCGACGAGGAAGAAGTCGCTGGAACGCAGGTGGTTGTCGCGTGCGTCCTGGCCGGTGTTGACGGAGGAGACATCGATGGTCGCCTCGATGGTCGTCTCGCTGGGGTTCTCGGCGGTGACGATGGTCACATCGAAGGTCTCGAACTTTCCACGGACCTTGCTGATCGCGAGATGGCGAACCTGGAAGGAAATCTCGGAGTGAGTCGGCTCCAGTTTCCAGGTGCCGACGGTGTACTTGGGGTGAAGAAGCGTTTCAGTCATGTCACGTGCAAGCACGGGCGTTCCACCACTATTCCCAAAAATGGTGACATGTCACCAAAAGTTTTCCTGCCGTTCGTTTCAGTGGCCGACGAGGGGCCCCATGACCTTCGCTGCAATCGATGAGCGGGACGTCACCCGTTCCTCGACGTCGGCCGCCTGCATGGCGAGCATCCCGAGATTGGCTCCAATGAAACGCAGCGGCTCGACTTCCCAGTCGGGAGAGCGATGGCCGACCCAGGCGAGTCGGGTGAGGTCGGTGTCACGGCCCAGAACCAGGTCGGCTATGGTGCGACCGGCGAGGTTGGTGGTCGACAGCCCGTCGCCGACATAGCCGCCCGCGGTGGCGATCCCCGAATCCGGATCGAAACTGACCCCCGCATGCCAGTCGCGCGGCACGCCGAGCGGCCCGCCCCAGCGGTGCGTAATTCGGGCGGTCTCAGCCTGCGGGAAGAGCCCGCAGAGCGCGACCCGCAGGTGTTCGAAGACCCCCTCGTCGCGGTCGTACCCCGGCCGAATGGCACTGCCCCAGTGGTATCGAGCCCCGCGACCGCCGAACGCGAACCTGTTGTCTGCAGTGCGCTGGCCGTAGACGAGCAGGTGCCGGTAGTCGGTGAACGTCTGGCCGTGTTCGATGCCGATCTCGGACCAGGCCGACTCGGGAAGCGGCTCCGTTGCGATCATGAGCGAATACAACGGCAGCACTCGGCGGTGTGCCTGCCGAACGCTCGGGCCGTAGCCTTCGAGCGCCACGACCACGTTTCGAGCCGTCACGGTCCCCCGAGAGGTGTGCACCGTGCCCGCCGACCACCCCGTCACCTCGGTCTGCTCATGGATGATCCCGCCCAGGCGCTCGACCACGCGGGCCAGCCCGCGCACCAGCTTGGCGGGGTGGACGCGCGCGCAGTTCGGATCGAAAACGGAGTCGCTTCGCCGCTCAAGGGGATCGACGCCGAACCGCGCGGCCTCGGCGACCTCGGCGTCGGCGGCGCGGCCCTGCACCGGGGTGCGCGCGAACGACACCGTGCCGCCCTTCGCGAAATCGCAGAGGATTCCCTCCGCTGCGGTCACCGCACCGACCTCGTCGACCGTGGCGATCATCGCCCGCCGCATCTCGAGCGCGGCCTGCAGCCCGTGCGCCTTTTCGAGGGAGGCCGTCGAACGCGGGAACAGCGCACTGCACCACCCGCCGTTACGACCGGATGCCCCGAAGCCGGCGATCTCTTTCTCGAGCACGACGACTCGCAGGGCAGGCGAAGCGCGCAGGAGATAGTACGCGGTCCACAGGCCGGTGAGCCCGCCGCCGATGATCGCAACCCCGGCCGTCGTGTCGCCGCGCAACGCCGGTCGCGGAGCGAGGTCATCCGGCACGGAGTCGTGCCAGAACGACAGCGACCGGTACTGCTCTACAGTCGCGACCACGCCTCGGTCAGCACCTCACGAAGGATGCCCTCGATCTCATCGAACTCGGCGGGACCGATCGTGAGCGGTGGCGCCAGTTGCACGACGGGGTCGCCCCGGTCATCCGCCCTGCAGTACAGGCCCGCGTCGAAGAGCGCCTTGGAGAGGAAGCCCCGCAACAGGCGCTCCGACTCGTCATCGTCGAACGTCTCCCTCGTCTTCTTGTCTTTGACCAGTTCGATTCCGAAGAAGTAGCCGTCCCCGCGCACGTCGCCGACGATGGGCAGGTCGGTCAGGCGCTCGAGTGCAGCACGGAACAGGGGAGAGTTGCGGCGAACGTTCTCGAGCAGCTTCTCCTCCTCGAAGATGTCAAGGTTCGCGAGCGCGACAGCCGACGACACGGGATGACCGCCGAAAGTGTAGCCGTGGTAGAACGCCGTGGAGCCGTGCTTGAAGGGCTCGTAGATGCGGTCGCTGATGATCGTCGCGCCGATGGGCGAATATCCGCTGGTCATCCCCTTCGCGCAGGTGATCATGTCGGGCTGGAAGTCGTAGGTGACCGACGCGAACATCTCTCCAATGCGGCCGAAGCCCGTGATGACCTCGTCGGCGACCAGCAGAACGTCGTACTGGTCGCAGATCTCGCGCACCCGCTTGAAATACCCGGGCGGCGGGGGAAAACAGCCGCCGCTGTTCTGCACCGGCTCAAGAAAGACTGCCGCGACGGTGTCGGCACCCTCGAACAGGATCATTTCTTCGATGCGGTTCGCGGCCCACAGGCCGAACTCCTCTTCCGACTGCGCACGAGACTCGCTGGTCGAGACGAAGCCGGCTTCGGCCGCCCGGTAGAAGTTCGTATTCGGCACACGGAATCCGCCCGGAGTCACCGGCTCGAACATGGCCTTCATGGCCGGGATGCCCGTGATGGCGAGGGCTCCCTGGGGGGTGCCGTGATAGGCGATCGCCCTCGAGATCACCTTGTGCTTGGTCGGGCGACCCTGCAGCTTCCAGAAGTACTTCGCCAGTTTGAATGCCGTTTCGACGGCTTCACCGCCACCGGTCGAGAAGAACACCCGGTTCAGGTCTCCGGGGGCGTAGGACGCCAGGCGGTCGGCGAGTTCGATGGCAGCCGGATGGGCGTACGACCAGATCGGGAAGAAGGCGAGTTCCTCCGCCTGCTTGGCAGCGACCTCGGCGAGCCGCCGCCGCCCGTGGCCGGCATTCACGACGAACAGTCCCGAGAGGCCGTCGAAATAGCGCTTACCCCGTGAATCCCAGATGTGGTGGCCCTCGCCGCGCACGATGATCGGCACCCCGCCGCCCTCCTCCATGACGGACTGGCGGGAGAAGTGCATCCAGAGGTGGTCCTTGGCCTTTTGTTGAAGCTCGGCCTCGCTGAACCTGCTGGAGGTTTGCGGCACGGCTTGTTCTGTCGTAGTCATAATCGATTCCTTTTATTTACTTGCGAGACCTCGCGGTCTCACGGGCGAGACCTAGCGCGTGCCCCAGTTGTAGAACTGCTTTTCGAGCTTGAGGTAGACGAAGGTCTCCGTCGACTGCACGCCGGGGATGGCGCGAATCTTCTTGTTGAGCAACTCGATCAGGTCGTCATCGTTCTCGCACACGATCTCCGCGAGAATGTCGAAGCTGCCCGCGGTAAGCACGACGTAGTCGACGGCGGCGAGCCGCCCGAGTTCCTCGGCGACGATCGTCGTGTCACCGGACACGCGAAGCCCGATCATCGCCTGCCGGTAGAAGCCGAGCTGCATCGGGTCGGTGACGGCCACAACCTGCATGACTCCGGCATCCGTCAGCTTCTGCACACGCTGGCGCACGGCAGCCTCGCTGAGCCCGACAGCCTTGCCGATCTCGGCGTACGATCGCCGTCCGTCACTCTGTAGCTGTTCGATGATCGCCTTGGACACGTCATCGAGCTGGATCGGCTTCGCGGCAGCCGGTCGACTCTGAGGGCTCATGATCCGATTCTGTCAGCGTCTGCAGCCAGCGACAAGCGAATCCGCATCATTCCCAGTGGTTCACAGTCGAAATCCGCAGCGCAGGGCCTAGATGGCCGAGAGGGTTCTCACTACAGTGGACGCTATGAGTGAGCAGGCCATTCGAAACTTCATCAACGGCGAATATGTGGACGCGACGGCGGAATCGAGCTTCGAGCTGATCGACCCGGCAACAGAGAAAACCTACGGTTCGTCTCCTGTGTCGTCCAAGAAGGATGTCGACACCGCCTTCAAAGCCGCGGCGGCAGCCTTCGAGACCTGGGGTGAGACGACCCCCGGTGAGCGCCAGCTTGCCTTATTCCGGATCGCGGATGCCGTCGAGGCGCGCGCCGAGGAGTTCGCGAACCTCGAGTCCCAGGACACCGGCAAGCCGCGGGCCAACCTCGTAGCCGATGAGATCCTGTTGTCCGTCGACCAGCTGCGGTTCTTCGCGGGCGCCGCTCGCAACCTCGACGGCAAGGCCTCGGCGGAGTATATGAAGGACCACACATCCTTCATCCGGCGCGAGCCCATTGGTGTCATCGGCCAGGTGACTCCCTGGAACTACCCGCTCAACATGGCGGTGTGGAAGATCGCTCCGGCTATCGCCGCGGGCAACACGACCGTGCTCAAGCCGAGCGACACGACCCCGCTGTCGACCCTGCTCCTCGCCGAGGTGTGTTCAGAATTCCTGCCGGCCGGCGTGCTCAACGTCGTGACGGGCGATCGCACCACCGGCGCCGCGATGATCGATCACAAGATTCCGCAAATGGTGTCCATCACAGGATCGGTGAGAGCCGGCATGGAGGTCGCGAGGGCGGCCTCGAGCGACCTGAAGCGCGTGCACCTCGAGCTCGGGGGAAAGGCTCCCGTCATCGTGTTCGATGATGCCGACCTCGAGGCGGCGGTGGCAGGGATCGGCACCGCGGGGTACTTCAACGCGGGCCAGGACTGCACGGCCGCCACCCGGGTTCTGGTGCACGCGAACGTGCACGATGAGTTCGTCGCGGCCATCGTCGCGTGGGCGAAGGAGAACGCGAGGACCGGAACCCCCGACCGGGAAGACATCCTCTATGGAGCGGTTAACAATGCGAACCAGCTGGAGCGGGTGACCGGCATCATCGATTCGCTGCCGTCCTCGGCCACGGTCGAGCTTGGGGGCCGCCGCCAGGGAACGAGCGGATACTTCTACGAGGCGACGGTCGTGTCTGGCCTCACGCAGACTGACGACGCCGTCCAGAACGAGATCTTCGGGCCGGTCATCACCGTGCAGAAGTTCACAGACGAGAACCAGGCCCTCGAATGGGCCAACGGGGTGCAGTATGGGCTTTCGTCGAGCGTCTGGACCAGGGACCACTCCCGCGCGATGCGATTCGCCAAGCACCTCGATTTCGGCTGCGTGTGGATCAATACCCACATTCCTCTCGTGGCTGAGATGCCGCACGGTGGCTTCAAACACTCCGGCTACGGCAAGGACCTCTCGGCCTACGGGTTCGACGACTACACGCGAATCAAGCACGTGATGTCGTACATCGGCTGACGCTTCATCCGGTCACCAACGGTGCGCTGGTTTGTTACCGAGGCGCACTCGATGGGGGGCACGGCGCTAACAATCCACCGCGGGGATTCGCATTCAGCGGATAATCAACAGCGTGGACGAAATTGATGACGAAACCATCACAGTGCCGCGGCGCTCGATGGTTCGGCCGGTCATCTCGCCGCTGGGGGATCTGGAAGACACCGCTGTTCCTCACGCTGTCGAGTTACCGAGAGAACAAGCAGAGCTGGCGCGGGACCTTGCGGCGGCACCTCCTCCGCTCGTTGAGCCGTCGGCGCCACCCCGCCACGAGGAGCGCTCAGGTATCGAACTGACCCCCGAGGATGTCTCCACCAAGCCGTTCACGCGCGGCGAGTACGACGAGGCGACCTTCAACCCGCGGCTGTTCTACCGGTTCCGGATCGGTCGCACGGTCGTGTGGCTCGACGCGGTCTCGTACGTCGGCCGTCGGCCGAGCAGCCCGCGCATCATCTACGGGCAGATGCCTCGACTGGTGCGGGTGCCATCACCCAAGCAGGAGGTGTCGAGCACGCACATCGAGCTGCGCCAGCTCGGGGCATCCGTTGTGCTCACAGACATGCGGTCCACGAACGGTTCCATCGTTTTTCCGCCCGGGGCAGAACCACGAAAGCTGCGCCAGGGTGAGTCGGTCGTCGCAACACCGGGCACCTTGGTGGATATTGGTGACGGAAACGTCATCGAGATCCTCCCGCTCCAGTCCAGGCCTCCGTCGGATGGGCAGGCCCCCGCGGCGAACACGGAAGGCCAGCAGTGACCGAAATCGGCGGAAGTATCGCGAGCTACGAGCTCGCGCTGCCGGAGCGACCCGACTCGATCATCAAGCTCACCTGGGCGGCTGCCACGGATCGCGGCCATCGTCGCGCCGCGAACGAAGACAGCTACGTCGCGCAGTCCCCGGTGTTCGCGGTTGCTGACGGTATGGGCGGCCACTCCGCGGGCGACCTCGCGAGCGCCGCTGTTGTCACCCGGCTGGCCGAGGTGATCACCGAGGGTTTCGCGACAACGGCGGCGATCGATCGCGCTCTCGAGCGCGCAACGGAAGACATCGAGATCGTCGGCGAGGGCAGTGAACTGGGCGTGGGAACGACCGTTACTGGCGTTGTGCTGACGCTCCAGGGCGGGGAACCCTACTTCGCCGTTTTCAACATCGGCGACTCGCGCGTCTACCAGTTCGAGCGCGGGGAGCTGCGGCAGGTGACCGTCGACCACTCTGTGGTGCAGGAGATGGTCGACTCCGGCCTCATCGATCGTTCCCAGGCCGAACACCACCCAGACAGCAACGTGATCACGCGCGCGGTGGGCTTCAACATGCCGCCGACAGCCGATTACTGGATGCTTCCGCTGCGGCCGGGATTCCGCCTGCTGATCTGCTCCGACGGGCTCACGAAGGAGCTCAGCGACGAACGCCTGCTCCATTACCTATCCGCCGGCCTTGGCGCCAGGGACACCGCGCACTCCCTTGTCGATGCCGCTCTGGCCGCAGGCGGACGCGACAATGTGACCACAATCGTGCTCGATGTGGTGGATGCACCGACCGAATATGAATTCAATTCGACGGCCCCCCGTTCTGGGGGAAGGACGGTATAACCGGGGTTTTACCCACCTACAATTGACAAGTCCATCGATCCGCGAGGGGGTATTGTGGCGCGCCGATTGCCTTCGCAACCGCCCGTGCTACCTGGTTTCTCGCACGTGCACGTCCTGGGATCAGGTGGTTTCGCGGATGTCTTCCTGTACGAGCAGAACATGCCGCGGCGACAGGTGGCGGTCAAAGTCATGCTCAGCGAGGTCGTCAACGAGCAGGTGCGGCAGATGTTCCAGGCCGAAGCCAACCTCATGGCCCAGCTGTCCTCGCATCCGTCGATCCTCACGGTCTACCAGGCCAGCGTGTCCGCCGACGGTCGCCCGTACCTCGTCATGGAGCTGTGTTCCTCGGCCCTGAGTGCGCGCTACCGGTCGGAGCGCATCCCGGTTCCCGAGGTGCTGCGCATCGCGGTCAAGATCGGCAGCGCGATCGAAACCGCGCATCGGTCAGGCGTGCTGCACCGGGACATCAAGCCGAGCAACATCCTCATGACCGCTTACGGTCATCCGGTTCTCGCTGACTTCGGAATCGCGGCCACCGTCGCGGAATCGCAGGACCAGGAAACGGTGGGCATGTCGATCCCGTGGTCTGCTCCCGAGGTGCTCATGGACGAGACGCCGGGTTCGGTGCAGTCCGAAGTGTGGGCGCTCGCCGCGACCGTCTATTCGCTGCTGGCGGGCCGTTCGCCGTTCGAGATCCCGGGGGACTCCAACAAGTCCACCGACCTCATCTCGCGCATCAACCGCGGTAAGCCGCAGCCGATCGCCCGCGCCGACGTGCCGGCGAGCCTCGAGAAACTCCTGGCGGGCGCAATGTCGCGCAACCCCAAGAATCGCCCGGCGACGGTGCTCGAACTGGTGCGGTCGTTCCAGTCCATCGAGACCGAGCTGGGAGTGCCCCAGACGCAGATCGAGGTCGCGATGGATGACTGGGCGCTCGCCACGGTCTCCGACCTCGAGGACCGCACCCGCGTGCGTGGCGTCGCAGGCGCCCTCGTTCCTGCAGGTCAAAACCGACGCAGGCGTCGGCGTCTCGACAACCAGTACAGTTCCGTTGGCACTGTCGTGCGCGAATCGCTCGGCCAGCGCTCGTCCACGGTGCGCCCGACGCCGAACGGCCGCCTGCGCGCACTGGTCTGGGGACTCGTCGTGGTCGGGGTGCTCGCCCTTGCGCTCGGGGTCACCGCCGTTTTCGTGTTGGTCAACGCGAACGGCGGAATTCCCGTTGTTTCGAACATCGACGCCAGCGTCGCGGGCACCTCGGTGAAGTTCACCTGGCAGAACCCCGGACTCGGCACGCAGGACCAATACCAGTTGACGACGAGCGACGGGGCCTCCAGCGTACAGACCGCCAATTCGTTCGTGGTCGATGCGTCGAAGGGCGAGCATGTCTGCCTCACCGTTACGGTCAACCGCAACGGCAGGCTGGGCTCTGCGAGCTCGCCGAAGTGTGTCGACGTCAGCGGATGAGCGCCCGCAATGTTTAGAAAATGGTTTGCGGCACACCGCTCCCTGTTCCTCACCGTCACGGGCGGCGTAGCCCTGACCGCGCTGGTCGCCGGTTTTGCCGTCGCGTCGACCGGGTACACGGCCGAGCAGCTGAACCTCAACGACTCCTCAGTCTGGGTCGCGAACGGCACGCAGCAGGCGATCGGGCGCGCGAACACCACGGTGCGCCAGCTCAACAGTGTGGTCTCGACGACAGGCAATGACCTCGACGTGCTTCAGGACTCGTCCACGGTCATGCTTGTCGACAATGCCGACAGCAAGCTGCAGCTGGTCGACCCGGCCACGTCCACCGTGACGCAGACCGTGCCGCTGCCCCCGAACCAGCCGCAGGTCTTCCTGTCGCAGGAGAACGTGGTCATTGTCGCCGCCGCGACCGGACAGGTGTGGATTACGCCGCTCTCGCAGGTCGCCACCTTCAATTCCCAGTCGGCCCCGGCCCTGAGCCTGGGGCCGAACATCGTCGCAAGCATGGACTCCGACGGGACCATGTTCGTGTACTCGCCCAACGCGCGGCATGTGGAGCGCATCGACCCTGACACGTCCCAGGCCGTCGTCGCCACTGCTCCGCTCAGCCTGCCGGTCAAGGACACCTTCCAGGTCACGTCGGTCAGTGGCCAGTGGGCCGTCCTGGATGCGACCACGTCTCGCGTCTACTTCGCGGGAGGCAGTGAAAACCTGCGCGGCACGCCGGCCGCTAAATCCCCGGTCATCCAGTTGGCGAGCGCGACCGGCGAGCGTTTCCTGGTCGCAGGCACAGCGGGGCTCGTCGCCATCCCCCTCGGCGGCGCGACTCCGACGACCCTGCTCACTGGACAGAGTGGCATCGCCGCGCGTCCGGACAGTGTGAACGGCTGCGACTACGCGGCATGGACCGGAGGGCGGGCCTGGCGCGAGTGCGGCGGTGCCGACACGACGATGCCCCTCTCGGGCATGGCCGCGAACATGAAGATCACGCTTCGCTCGAACGGCGACCGGGTCGTCCTCAATGACTCGCGCTCCGGGGCCACCTGGGCGGTGCAGTCCGGTGGTGCACTGATCAACAACTGGAACGACCTCATCGTGCCGAAGGACCAGCAGCAGAAGCGGCAGCAGCAGAACGAGGACACACCGCCGCAGGTCGACAAGCAGGAGCTGCCGCCCGTCGCCGTCAATGACAATTTGGGCGCCAGGGCCGGGCGTTCCAGCCTGCTGCCTGTACTCCTCAACGACTACGACCCGAACGGCGATGTCATCGCCATCACCGGGGATACCGGGATCGACCCGTCGATCGGCCATGTCGACATCATCAACAATCGCCAGGAACTCCAGATCACGCTGGGCGCGAGCGCGAGCGGCGTCCTGTCGTTCCGCTACACGATCAGCGATGGTCGTGGGGGGACCGCGTCCGCGACGGTGACGGTCACCGTTCGCACCCCGGGTGAGAACAGCGCCCCCATCCAGGTGCAGGACAGCAAGACCACCGTCATCGAGGGCGGCCGGGTGACCACCCAGATTCTGGGCGACTGGGAAGACCCGGATGGCGATCCGATGTACGTGACCGATGCGTCGGTCGCCTCACCCGATTCGGTGAGCTACCTGCCGGACGGCACGCTCGTCTACTCCGACGGCGGCACGACGAGCGGGCTGAAAACTGTCACCGTGACGGTATCTGACGGCAAGGCGGTGACCACCGGCAGCCTCGTGGTGACCGTTAAGCCTCCCGGCAAGGTACCGATCATCGCTGACCCGTTCCTGCAGACCGCAACGGCAGGGCAGACGTTGACGATTTCCCCGCTCGCCCATGTGCGCGGCGGCAATGCGACCATCCGGCTCAACAATGTGCCGACCAAGACCGACGCCACCATCACGCCGAGCTACAGCGCCGGAACGTTCCAGTTTGAGACGGCGAACGTCGGCACCCACTACCTGAACTACGTGGTGACCGACGGCACCCAGTCGGTGACCGGGGTGGTGCGCGTCGATGTCTTTGCACCGACAGACAGCAGTACTAAACCGATCACGGTGCCGAAGACCGTCTTCGTCCGGTCCCTCACCCCCGCGGTCGTCGATGTTGCTGACACCGACATCGATCCGGCAGGCGGGGTGTTGCTCGTTACCGGGGTTTCGGACATCCCCGCGAGTTCCGGCATCACCGCCGTGGTGCTGCAGCAGCAGTCAATCCGCGTCACTCCGACGAAGCCGCTGGATGCGCCCGTGACGTTCAACTACACGATCACTAATGGTCTCGCGTCGGCGACCGGCACGGTGACCGTCATCGAGATCCCCACGCCGGTGCACCTTCAGCCGCCCATCGCGAATCCTGACAGCGTCACTGTGCGGGCCGGTGCAGCCATCGATATCCCGGTGCTCGACAACGACTCAGACCCTGACGGCGAAGCCCTGACACTGGTGCCGACCCTGGCTCAAAACCTGCCCGAGGGTGGCGGCCTGCTCTTCGCATCGGGCGATGTGCTGCGATACCTCGCACCGCAGCGTCCCGGAAACTACACGGCGGTTTACTCGGTCGCGGGACCCGACGGACAGACCGCAAGCGCCCAGGTGAAGATCGCGGTGCGCCAGATCGATGCGAACACCAACAATCCGCCGGTGCCCGAGACACTGACCGGTCGCGTGCTGGCCGGCGGAACGGTGACCATCGACGTACCGCTGTCGGGCATCGACCCTGATGGCGACACGGTTCAGCTGCTCGGCGTGCAAACCAATCCGCAGAAGGGCGTGGTCACCGCGGTAGGCCCACACTCGATCACGTACCAGGCGGGTGACTACTCGACCGGCACCGATACCTTCACCTACGGCGTGAGCGACTCGCTCGGCGCTCGCGCAACCGGCACCGTGCGCATCGGTATCGCCGCAAAGCCGGGGGGCGGCTCGCCGAACCCGATTGCCACCCTGGACTCCGTAACCGTGCGCCCCGGCATCACCGTGTCCGTGCAGGTACTGGCCAACGACTCCGACCCGGACGGCAGCCCACTTCACGTCGTCTCCGCCAAGCCCAACGACAAGGTGACCAAGGCCACCGTCGTCGGCAACCTCGTGAATGTCACACCCCCCGCTACCCCGGGAACCTACGCCGTCGTCTATACGATCCAGAATGCGACGGGAGGCCAGGCGACAGCCTTCGTGCGGGTCACGGTCGATCCAAAGGCACCACTCGCGACTCCGATCGCAAGCGACACCGTGCTGACCCTCAACGACATCGAAGGCCGCACGGCGCTCGACGTGAACGTGCTCGCCAACGTGTTCTTCGCTGACGGGCCGTCGACCGACCTCGGGCTGTCGGTCTATCCGGGCTACGGCGCAACCGCGCAGGTGACGCCTGCCAAGCACATCCTCGTCACCGTGACCGCGCACAGCCAGATCATCCCGTTCAAGGTCACCAACCCGCAGGATCCGGCTGTCTTCAGCTATGCCTTCATCTGGGTGCCCGGCACGGATGACGCCCTGCCGCAGGTCAACCTGACCGCTCCGTCGCTGTCCGTGGTCAGCGGCAGCAAGCTGACGATCGACCTGAACCAGTATGTCATCGCGGCCCAGGGCAAGAAGGTGCAGCTGACCGACTCGAGCCTGGTCACGGCGACGCACTCGGATGGCTCATCGCTCGTTGCGAACCCGACAACGCTTCAATTCACGTCGGCTCCCCAATACTTCGGCCCCGCCTCCATCTCATTCCAGGTGACGGACGGCACATCTGCGACAGATCCCGGAGGCCGGAAGGCGATCCTGACCCTGCCCATCAAAGTGCTGCCGAAAACGAACCAGCCCCCGGTGTTCACCGGGGGAAGCATTAATTTCGAGCCTGGCACGGTCGTCGACGTCGACCTGGTGAAGCTCACCAACTATCCGTACCAATCCGACCTCGGGCAGCTGGTGTATTCCCTCGTCGGCACGGCGCCGTCCGACTTCACCACCTCGCTGAGCGGCCAGCAGCTCACCATCACGGCAAACCTCAACGCGACGGCAGGTACCACCCAGCAACTCGGCGTCGCAGTGAAAGACAATTCGTCGAAGGGAACGCCCGGCACCATCCAGCTCGCCGTCGTCGAATCCACCGCGCCGCTCGCGATAGCGGCGCCGGACTCCGCCGTCGTCCAGCGCGGCCAGTCGACCACGGTCGACGTGCTGGCGAACGACAACGCAACCAACCCTTTCCCGAGCCAGCCGCTGCAGGTCATCGCGATCCGCGGGCTCGACGGGGGCAGCCTGCCGGCGGGACTCACAGTGACCCCGAATGCGAGCAAGAGCCTGCTGTCGGTGAGCGCGTCCAGCTCGGCCTCTCCGGGCGACACGACCCTGCAGTACGAGATCGCCGACGCCACCAACGATCCCTCCCGCTATGTCTGGGGCAACGTGACGATCTCCGTGGAGGATCGCCCCGACCCAGTGACGAATGTGAACGTGATCAGCTTCGGGGACCGGCAACTCACCGTCGCCTGGAGCCCTGGCGCAGCCAACAACTCGGCGATCACCGGGTACACCGTTGTCGAGTCCGACCCGTCAAGCGGCAGCACGATCTCGAGCACCCCGTGCGCCAGCACGATCTGCACGGTGACAACGCCCGGCAACGGCCCCGGCAACGCCGTGCACCTGAGCGTCTTCGCAACCAACGCAATCGGAAATTCCTCGCCGACCGGTGACCCGACCACGATCTGGTCCGACATCATTCCGGCCGCGCCCACCAATCTCGGGGCCACACCGCTAGACCACGGGCTCGATATCACCTGGTCGCCGCCCCCCGCCAACGGTGGATCCGCGATCACCAGCTACGTCATCACGGTCGACGGGACTTCGCCCGTCACCGTGGGAGCCAGCACGTTCGAGGTGCAGGTCGTTGATGCCGCCGGCATCGCTAACGGTTCAGCCGTCAATTATTCGGTGAGCGCGCGCAATTCCGCGTTCGCCCAACTCGCCAGCTGGACCAGCGCATCCGGAACCGGGTACCCGGCGGGTCCGCCGCTCTATGTCGTCGGCAATCCGCCCGTCGCTGGCACTGTCGGCGAAGACGGCACCTCGGTTTCACTGTCCTGGGGCGGATCGTTCAACTCGAACGGCGCCGCCATCACCGACTACCGCGCCGTGGCCTTTCCCGACGGCAATCCGATACCGGACTGCTCGTCGTCGGTCGGACAGGATGCGGGCTCCTCGACGAGCACGACCTTCACGGGCTTGTCGGCGAACAACCCTTATGACTTCGTGGTCTATGCATTCAACGCCATGGGCTGCGGGGTGACCGGGATCGTCGTGCTGACCCCGCACCCGATCCCCGGCACGGTGACGGGCATCTCCTACTCTGGCCCGATCTCGAGCGGCACGAATTTCTGGGATTTCCGGCTCGATGGAGTCTCGATCGCGAGTGGCTCGGCGACCACCCACTACTTCGAATACCAGCTGAGCGGCACCGGTGTCGACGGGAGCGTCTACGGGCCGGACTCGTACGGCTCCTTCCTGTTGACCACCAATAACAGCCAGTACGGTAACGACATCTCCGTCTCGGTCAAGGCCTGCGAGGTCTACAGCGATGCGACAGAGTGCAGCGACAACTGGTCGACACCCGTCGACCTCGGCGTACCCGTGCAGAACAGTGACCTGCCGGGCCTCTCCTTCACGCATCCCGACTTCAACCCGCTCGGTCCGGCCGTGCAAGGCACCTGGACCTGGACCGCGGGCCTGCCGCTGGACTCCTACGACACCATCACGTACGACTGCGGTGACGGAAACGGGCCACAGACCCTCGATCCGAACAATCCCGGCAGTTGCACAGCCAACGAAACTACGGACCTCAGTCAGGACTTCCCGCCGCTGGTCATCTCGATCGGAGTGAATGGGCACCATTATGTGAGGACGTACAACTGGACCGATTATGCGCAATAGGAGACCCGAATGACAATGACGCCCGAGCAGGCCGCAACGTTCTCCGGAACGTTCAACCGCCTCGTCGCCAACGTCGAGCAGGTACTGCTCGGAAAGACGTTCGTCATCCGCCTGGGATTCACCGCACTCCTCAGCGAGGGACACCTGCTGCTCGAAGACTTCCCTGGCACGGGAAAGACCTCGCTCGCACGCGCAATGGCCGAAACGGTCGACGGCACCTCCAGTCGCATCCAGTTCACGCCCGACCTGCTCCCCGGTGACATCACGGGTGTCAGCATCTACGACCAGCGGTCGAGCACCTTCGAGTTTCATGCCGGGCCGATCTTCGCAAACATCGTGCTCGCAGACGAGATCAACCGCGCCAGCCCGAAAACCCAGGCGGCGCTGCTCGAGGTCATGGAGGAGGGGCGGGTCACCGTTGACGGCGTGTCTCATCCCGTTGGTGAGCCATTCATGGTTATCGCCACCCAGAACCCGATCGAGCAGGCCGGAACCTATCGCCTGCCGGAGGCCCAGCTGGACCGCTTCCTGATGAAGGCATCGATCGGCTATCCCGACCATGCGTCGACCCTGCGCATCCTCGAGGGGGCGGTTTCCCGGGCTCACGAGGTCGCGGTACCCAAAATCGTCACCGCGAAGCAGATCACGGCGCTGGCAAAGGCCGCTCGCACGGTCCACGTCGACCCCTCCATCAACGACTACGTATCACGGCTGGTAGATGCGACCCGATCCGCGGTCGAGGTGCGCCTCGGCGTCAGCGTGCGCGGTGCTCTTGCCCTCATCCGCACGGCAAAGACTCTCGCTGCGGCAAACGGCAGGCACTACGTGATCCCGGACGACGTCAAAGTGCTGGCCGAGCCGGTGCTCGCGCATCGCCTCCTCCTCGACCCCGAGGCGGAGTTCGACGGAGTCACCTCGGAGAGCGTGATCGGCCAGCTGCTCATCGAGACGGCGCCGCCCAGTGATCGGCAAGCCGTGTGACCGACCGGATAGTCCAGACCCCTCCGGGCCGCGGGGGCGCCCGCACGGTCGCGGCTGTGCCTCGCCCCGAGCCGTCGTCCTCGCCGGCGACCGACGGCCTCTCCAACGCGCGCACCAAGATCGTCGGGTCCCGTACCGGGTTGGTTGCCGACATCATCGTCGCCGTCGTGCGTGGATTCGGAGGCGCCCGCGTGCAGGCCGTGCGGGCAGCGAAGCGCATCGGGTCGGTCGTCACGCCCCTTGGCTGGTCGATCGGGATCGCCACTCCACTCGCATTCCTGTTCGGATACCTGCTCGACTGGATCGAACTTGTCGCGTTCGCCTGGGCGGGCCTGCTGCTCATCCTGATCGCGATCATCTACCTCGTCGGCCGAACCCCGCTCATCATCGGGCTCTCTCTCGCCCACAGCCGGGTCGTCGTCGGTGATGGAGCCAGCGGCCAGGTCGTCGTCACCAATCCCCGCCAGCGGCGCGTGCTCGGGGCCTCGGTCGAGATCCCCGTCGGCAATGGCCTTGCAGCAGTCACCACGCCCAGCCTCCGGCGCGACGGCCGGTTCGTTCACCAGTTCCCGCTCCCCACCAGTCACCGTGGCATCATCCAGGTCGGACCGGTGCGCACGATTCGCGCGGACCCGATCGGTCTCGTGCGACGCGAACTGGTGTGGACCGAATCGACCGACCTCTACGTGCATCCGCGCACAATCGCGATCCCGTCAACGAGCACCGGGTTTGTGCACGACCTCGAAGGCAGTGCCACCAGGGACCTCACCAACAGCGACGTCTCATTCCACGCGCTGCGCGAATACCAGCCGGGGGACGAGCGCCGCTATATCCACTGGAAGTCGACCGCAAAAACCGGCACCTACATGGTGCGACAGTTCGAGGAGACCCGGCGCAGCCACATCGTGATCGCGCAGTCCCTCGCCAAGAGCGACTATGCCAACGACGCGGAATTTGAAATGGGCGTGAGCGTCACGGGGTCGCTGGGGGTACGCGCGATTCGGGATGCCCGCAACCTCTCGGTCGTCGTGAGCGAAACCACACCGGAGTTCGCGAAACGCAAGGTGCTCGAGGTGCGCCCGCTCTCGACCCTGACGCGCACCCGCCTGCTTGACGACCTCTCGGTGGTGTCGAGTTCCGACACCGCCCTCGCCATCACCGACGTCGCACGCGTCGCAGCCGAGCAGATAGCGGGAATCTCGGTCGCCTTCCTGGTCTGCGGATCGGGCGCGTCCGCCAGCGAACTGCGCTCCGCATCCACCAAGTTCCCGGTCGGCGTCGAGGTCGTCGCCATCGTCTGCGACCCCGACAGCATTCCGGGGCTGCGTCGCGTGGCCGGACTCAGTGTGCTCACAATCGGGTACCTCGAAGACCTGCAGCGTTCACTGGCCCGATCGGCGGCCGCCTGATGAAGTCGCGCCCCGGCGTCGGCTTCGTGATCGCCAACACTCTGCTGCTGTGGTGCGCCCTCGCGATCGCCTCCATCGCGCTCTGGCCGATTTACCACAACTCCTCCATGATCGTCATGGTGGCGGTCGCTGCGGTAGCAGGATCAGGGGTAGCCATCCTGGGCACCTATTTTCGCTGGTCGGCGCCCCTCGTGCTTGGTGCGACCGTGCTCGCATTCCTGGTCTTCGGTGTGCCGGTGGCTGTACCAACCGAGGCCTTCAACACCATTCTGCCTACTGCGCAGGGTCTCGTCGACCTGCTGGCCGGCGTCGCCCTAGGGTGGAAGCAGCTGCTGACGATTTCGCTGCCAGTGGGGCAGTACCAGGCGCTTCTGGTGCCCTTCTACACGCTCGTGCTCGTGGTCAGCGTGGTCTCGCTCACCATTGCGCTCCGTTCCCGACGAGGAGACGCGGCAGTGATCGGGCCGGCCGTGCTCTTCGTCACCGGAACCGCCTTTGGCTCCGAGACGCCCGAATTTCCTTTCCTGTCCTCGCTCGGACTGCTCGTCGTCCTGCTGCTCTGGATCGTGTGGCGCCGCTGGTATCGCCGGCGCACCGCGATCACGTTGCTCGCCAGCCAGAGCGAAAACCAGGGAGCGGGTGGGCCCATCGAGTTGCGCGCAGATACCCGGTTCGTCGGCCTTCGAACCCTGTTCGCGGCGCTCCTCATCCTCGCGCTCGCGGCAGGCACGGCGATTGCAGCGTCGAGCGGGCTACCTCCCGTTGGGACCCGCACCGTACTTCGCACCACCATCACCCAACCGTTCGAGCCCCGCAATTACGCGAGCCCGCTGTCGGGATTCCGCACCTACTGGCAGAACCCGCAGACCTCGGAGGTGCTGTTGACGGTGCGCGGACTGCCGGCCGGGTCGCGCATCCGCATCGCGACGATGGATACCTACGACGGAGTGGTCTACACCGTGGGCAGCGCCGCGGTGAACCCGGAGTCCGGGACCTTCAGCCGCGTGCCTTTCGAGCTCGAGCAGGCCGGGGTCAAGGGGACCGAGGCCCAGTTGACGATCACGGACCAGAGCTACTCGGGTGTCTGGCTTCCGACTGTTGGCCAGTTCAAGGCGATCAGTTTTTCGGGCCCGAATTCCACGGCGCTGCGAGACAACCTGTTCTACAACAACACCTCGGGCACCGCCGTGGACCTCACCCGGCTCGTCGCGGGCGACAGCTACACTCTCGACGCGGTCGTGCCGAAGCAGCCCAGTCTTTCGAGCCTGCGAACGGTGACGGCGGGGTCGGCCGTGGTGCCGGCCGTCACCGCGCTGCCCGGGGATCTCAGCAGCACCCTCAACGGGTATGTGGCCAGGGCCGGCAGCCAGGGCGCCAAGCTCGTGGCCATGATCACGGCGCTGCGCGCCAACGGCTACGTGAGCCATGGCGTCGGGTCAGAGCCGGCGAGCCGATCGGGCCATGCGCTCGACCGCATCAACGAACTCCTCACCGGAACACGGATGATCGGCGACGCGGAACAATACTCGGTCACCGCCGCGCTGATGGCCCGCGAGCTGGGTTTCCCGACCCGCGTCGTCATGGGCTTTGTGCCGGAAACGACAGGACCTGGCACGAGCGAGATCCGCGGAAAGGATGTCTCGGCCTGGATCGAGGTAAACACCGCCCAATATGGCTGGGTGACCATCGACCCCAACCCTCCGGTGCGCCCGATTCCGCCGGTGCCGCCGAAGAACCCGAACCAGGTCGCGCAGCCGCAGACGGTAGTCCCGCCGCCCGAGAACCTGCTCAACCCGACGCAGCCCCAGCCGGCACCCGACACCCAGGAGCACACGACGCCGCCGCCGAGCGCGTTCCTTCTCGGGCTGCTCGCCGTGCTCGTCGGAGTCGGTTGGACGCTCCTGGTCATTCTCGTCCTGCTGTCACCGTTCCTGCTGATCCTGTTCGCGAAGTCCCGGCGACGGAAGCTGCGACGAAGTGCGCCTACCCCGCTCGCCCAGATCAATGGGGGATGGCAGGAGTTCGAGGACAGCGTGCTCGACCACGGAATCGAACCGCCCCGGGCCGCCACCCGCAGCGAGGTGGCGATCACGGTCGGCGGCACGCGCACAGCGGTGCTCGCGGCCGTCGCCGATCGCGCAACCTTCGGACCCGACGACCCCGATGAAAAAGAGGCCCAGCTGGTGTGGCGTTCCGTTGGCGAACTGACCGCGGCACTCGACTCCGGCCGCACACGCTGGCAGCGGCTCCGGGCGCGGATCTCGCTGCGCTCGTTGCGCGGCCAATCCGGCGTAGGTTTAAGCGTCAGCCGTCTGTTCAAGTCACAAGGGAGCTCGTCGTGAACTGCGAGGTCTGCGGGACAGAGCTTCCGCATGGCGCACTGTTTTGCGGCGAATGCGGCCGCGCTGTTGGAACCCGCACCGCTACGGTCGTGCATCCTGATAGCGGCATGCCCGTCGAGCGCGCGGAACCGGATGAGCGCCTCCCGCGGTCGGCGCCGCGGGCCGGGGATACCGCGATCATCGAGCCGCTGCTGCGCGCCGAGCTGCCCGAGCTCGAATCCGAGCTGCCGGGCGACGAGAGCGTTGAGCAGGACCTGCCACCCGAGGTTGTCGCCGAGGAGGAAGCCGAAGAGGCGCACGCGTCTAAAGCAGCAGACGACCCAGACGGGCCAGACGCCCCAGACGCCCCAGACGCCCCAGACGACCCAGACGGGCCAGACGACGCCGAACAAGCAGCACCGACCGGGGAGGCCCCCGCTGCGCCCCCGGCACTGGTGGAGGAGCGCGAACGGGTGCCGAGGCCCGACCCGATTGCGGCCACCGTGTCATTCGCGGCAGAACTGCCGCGTCGCCGCCCATCTACTCCCGACCCGTCCCAACCCGGACGGCCCGACCCGTTCCCCTGGGGAGACCGGGGTCCGGCGATTTTCAGTGACTCGGACGAACTCGAACAGACCCTGATCGTTCCTCGCCGGCACACCGGGGAGCGTTTCGTCCTGCAGTTCAGCACGGGGGAGAGCGTCACCGTCTTCGGCAGCGGACTATTGGGACGCAACCCGGTGCCGCAGCCGACCGAATATTTCGACCAGCTGGTCAGCATCACCGACCCGGGCAAGTCGGTGTCGAAGACCCATCTGGAATTCGGGCAGGAGGGCGGGGCGTTCTGGGTGAGTGATCGGTTCTCGGGAAACGGTTCCGCCGTTCGTGAACCGGAGTCCGCACCCCGTCGCCTGGTCGCCGGAAAGCGCTACCGGATCGTGCGGGGAACTCGCGTTGACATCGGCGAGCAGTTCTTCGTCGTCAGCTGAACCCACCCTGCGTCAGCTGCGCTCGCCCGTGCTGTGGATGGCCTCCACACGGCTGGCACCCGCTCGTGTTTGATGGGCGGGTGGCCGGTTCCGTCCCTCGTACTCTCCCAACACCGCGCCTACCGGAATACTCCGCGCCACATCGCTTTCCGATCGTCGCAACACTGGCGCCGCTGGTGCTCTCCGCAGTCATGTTCGCGGTCACTCGCTCGGCTTTCGCGCTCGTGTTCGCCCTGCTCGGTCCGGTCGTGGCTGTCGCCTCGGTTGTGGATGCCCGCATCCTGCGTGCCAGAACCCACCGCGGTGAGCTGGCCAGGTTCGACTCCGAGCTGGCGGCGGCGGTCCTCGCGGTCGATCGGGCCCACGAGGCCGAGCGCTCTGAGCTGCAACAGCGCACCCGGGATGTTCGCACGCTCGTCGACACCCGTGCGACCGTTGTATCGCGCTGGGAGCGTGACGACGACACGGAACTGCAGCTGCGGATTGGATGTGCGGACGCCCGCAGCGACCTGGCTGTCGAAGGCGGTGCCGGTGCCTTCGGCCGGGCGACGGGGGACAGTGCGGCGCAATCGGCCCTGAACGCCCTGGCTGCTCGTGCATCCCGTCTTTCGCGCGCACCGGTCGCGATACAGGCTGCGACAGGTATCGGCCTTGTCGGGCCATCCGTGCTGTGCGCCGCGACGGCACGCGGGATCGCGCTGCAATTGGCCGCATCCCTCTCGCCCGCGCGATGGTCGGTCGCGGTGCAGCCGGGGAGCCGGGAGCTCGACTGGATCAGGCACCTGCCGCATGGCCGGACCACATCGGAGGGCACCCACTCGATCGCGTTCGTTTCGGGCTCGCGCACGATCGCGATTCAGACCGCTCGGTTGCCCGCCGCGCTTCCTTCCGGGCTCGGCTGCACACTCGAGGTGCACGCCGACGGGACCGCGGTCGTGGCCGCCGCGCGCACCGCGCTCGACCTTGTGGGTACCGAACTCGCGATCGAACTCGCGCACGCCATCCGGCTCATTGCGTGCCAGCTCGGCCCGGGCGCGCTCGTGCAACGGGAGTTGCCTGAGCGACTCGAGTTCGGCGCAATCCCCGCCAGCAGCGGGGACTCGACGCTCGCAAGCACGGTGGGTGTCTCGACCGCCGGTCACGTCGTCGTCGACCTGGTCGGCGAAGGCCCGCATGCCGTGGTTGCGGGCACAACGGGCAGCGGCAAGAGTGAGTTGCTGCTCAGCTGGGTGTTGGGGATGGCCGCCGAACGCTCGCCCGAGGTCGTGAGCTTCCTGTTCGTGGATTTCAAAGGCGGCGCATCCTTCGGGTCGCTGGGCGACCTGCCGCACTCCGTCGGGGTACTCACCGATCTCGAGGCCGAACGTGCCGAGCGTGCGCTGGCCAGTCTCGCCGCCGAACTCCGGCATCGTGAGCGTGAGCTCGCCGCACGCGCACTCCGGTCGATCGACGAATCCGAGACGCCGCCGTTTCCGCGCCTGGTCGTGGTCGTCGACGAGTACGCGGCCGTGGTGGATACGCTCCCGGCCTTGCATGCGGCGTTCACCGACCTCGCCGCCCGCGGCCGGTCGCTCGGGGTGCACCTGGTGCTGTGCACCCAGCGTCCCTCAGGCGTAGTGCGCGACAGCATCCTCGCCAACTGCCCACTGCGCCTCTCGTTGCGGGTGACCGCCGCTGCGGACAGTGTGGCTGTGCTCGGCACAGATGCCGCCGCAGTGCTGCCCCCCGAAATCCGCGGCCGAGCGCTCGTCAGCGCCGCCGGCCGGTCGCCCCTTCTCGTCCAGGTGGCGAAATCGGACGACACGGACGTGGCGCGTGTTGCCACACGGTGGGCGCACGCGCACCGGCCGCGCCCGCTGTGGCTGCCTCCGTTGCCTCCGGTGGTCAGCCCGGCACACCTCGCGGAGGTGGACCCGTCGATGGGAAGTCGCATCGACTCCGTGCCGTTCGCTCTCGCCGACCTGCCGGCCGAGCAGGCGCAGCGGGTCGAGTACTATTCACCGCGCGAGCACGGGTCGATGCTCGTACTCGGTGCCCATCGTTCGGGAAAGTCGCAGGTCCTCACAGCACTGGAGTGCGCGCCGTCCACGCTCGAGGTCTCACGGGTCCCCGTCGACATCGCTGCGGCGTGGGATGCGCTCGCTGAGGCAATCGGGAACCGTGACCACCCGCCGCGGCTCCTGCTGCTCGACGATGTCGACCTGGCGATCTCGGGCTGTCCGGACGGCTACCAGGATGCGTTCGCAGACATGGTCGCCCGGCTGCTGCGAGAGGGGCCCGCCGCGCAGACCTGGCTCGTCCTGGCTGCGCAGCGGGCATCCGGTGCCCTCTCCGGGCTGGCGTCACTCTGCGGTTCGAGGCTGGTGCTGCGGATGGCCGATCGTGCCGACCACGCGTTGTCGGGGGCCGAGACCCCGTTCGCCGTGAACCTGCAGCCCGGTGGCGGTTACTGGCACGGAAATCGAATCCAGGTGGTGTTTGCTGAGCGCGGTACGGTCCCGGTCGCCGCTGGGCGCGTGAGCGTCATCGATCCCGCGAGTGCCAGGCTCAGCGTGGTTTCCAGCCGACCCGAGGCACTCGCCGCCGTACTCCGTGGGCGCGCCCCCGGGCGCCGGGTGGTACTGGTGGCGCCGGCCGTTTTCGGGGCAGCGAGGGACGAACTCGAAATCTCCCACGGCGGAGCTCCCGACATCCTGGTCGCTGACGCCGATACCTGGCAGGCCCAGTGGAGTCTGCTCGCCACCCTGCAACGGTCGGGCCCGGTGCTGTTCGACGGATGCTCGATCGCCGAGTTTCGTGCGCTGACCCGGTCGCGGCAACTCCCGCCACCGTTTTCCCGCGGCGAACGTCCGCTGTGGCTGAGGTCCGTCGACGGCGACGTCAGCCGGGCGACCCTGCTACCGGCCGAGGGCCACGGCTAGCGGCTCATGTTCGAGTCCGTGCGCCGTCGCGACGGCCTCGTTGACAACCGAACCGGCGTGGATATTCAGGCCGAGGGCGAGCGACGCGTCCGCTCGGAGCGCCTCGATCCAGCCCAGGTTCGCCACCGACCGCACGTAGGGCAGTGTCGCGTTCGTCAGCGCATACGTGGAGGTATTCGCGACTGCCCCCGGCATGTTGGCCACACAGTAGAAGAGCGAATTGTGCACGCGGAAGGTCGGGTCGGCGTGAGTGGTGGGGTGCGAGTCCGCGAAGCAACCGCCCTGGTCGATCGCGATGTCGACGAGGACGCTGCCCGGCTTCATCCGCGAGACCAGCTCATTGCTCACCAGTTTGGGAGCCTTCGCGCCGGGAACCAGCACCGAGCCGATGACCATGTCGGCGGCGACCACCGCACGGTCGATCTCGAAGGTGTTCGATGCGATGGTCTTGATGCGACCGGCATAGATGGCGTCGAGTTCGCGGAGGCGCTGGATGTTGGTGTCGAGCACGGTGACATCTGCGCCGAGACCGACAGATACCGAAACGGCGTTCGTGCCCGCAACCCCACCGCCGAGGACGACGATGCTGGCGGGGTAGGTTCCGGGGACCCCTGGAACCAGCAGGCCGGGTCCACCGTTCGGCCGAAGCATGACGTTCGCACCGACGATCGGCGCAAGACGCCCGGCAACCTCGCTCATCGGGGCGAGCAACGGAAGCGCCCGGCTGGGGAGCTGCACGGTCTCGTACGCGATCGCCGTGATCCCCGAATCCAGCAACGCCCGGGTGAGCTCAGGCTCCGCGGCCAGGTGCAGGTAGGTGAACAGCAACAGGTCGTCGCGGAAGTAGCCATACTCGGACTCGATCGGCTCCTTGACTTTGAGCACCATGTCGCCGGCTGCCCAGGTCGACGATGCGTCGGCACTGATCGTTGCGCCCGCAGCCACATACGCCGAGTCGGGAATGGACGACCCGTCGCCCGCGCCCGACTGCACGATCACCTCGTGGCCGTGCGTCACGAGCTCATGCACGCCGGCCGGCGTGATGGCGACACGGAATTCGTTGTTCTTGATCTCAGCGGGGACGGCGACCTTCATGGTTTCAGCGTACTGTCGAAAACGGCTGATTTCGCCCCCGTTTATGGGCGAATTCCACTGATTTCGTCGCCGAAGCCCTATTTCAAGGCGAATTGGCTCAATGACGTGTCAATGCGAGCTGCGGCGTGACGCCAGAGGCACGCATCCGTGGCCTGCTTAGAAGGCCCGCATCATGCTTCCCACGACCTGATGGCCGCCCAACACCGGTTGCCGGAGCTTGTCGAGAACGCGATCGACGTCACTGCGCGCGACCTCGCCGAGATCTGCGAGCAGTTCGAGCGCAACGAGCGTTCGCGCTCGGGAACCTCCGTCGAGGACCTTGACGGCCACCGCCGTGCCGGATGGAGCACCGATCGCGAGTACCCCCTCGGCGCCCAGCTTCGCAACCAGGCCCAGCTCGGCGATCACTGTCGCGTTCGGCCGGCCCGGCCCGTCGATCGCCCAGGGAGCTGCGAAGATCGCCGCGCTGAGCCGAGCCCCGTCGCCCGTGCGGTCACCGCTGATCCTGCCGATCCCGCGCGCGAGTCCCGTCAGGCTGACCGCGTGCACTGGGGCACCGCATCCGTCAATACCGGAGTGCTCGACCGCTTCGCCCGTATAGTCCTCGACGGTCTGGCGGATGAGCACCTGTAGCGGATGGGTGGGGTCGAGATAGTCGTGCACCGTCCAGCCATTGGTGAGACAGGCGAGCAGGAACGAGGCGTGCTTGCCGGAGCAATTCATGTAGATCCGTCGCGCACCTCCGCCGGCGCGGACCACATCATCGCGGTAGGAACGCCCGCCCGGCCAGTCGACCGGGCATTGCAGGTCATCCTCATCCAGGCCCGCAAGGCTGAGGATTTCGCGAACCACCTCGATGTGCGCAGGGCTCCCCGCGTGGCTTGCCGAGGCGAGCACGAGCCGCACGCCCTCCAGCGGAGCCCCGGAACGCAGTACCGCGATCGCCTGGAGAGGCTTGAGCGAGGAGCGCGGGTAGACGAGCGCGTCAGGGTCCCCAAGGCAGCGGGTGATGCTGCCGTCGGGCGAGACGACAGCGGCGGCACCGATGTGTCGCGACTCGATCATGCCGCTGCGCTCGATTCGCACCAACTCGACGCATCCCGCGACGTCGAGCACCTGCCTCACAGTGCCGCGAGTGCGTCGTCGAGAACGGCCAGTCCGTCAAGGATCATGTCGTCGGTGATCGCGAGGCTCGGAAGGAACCGCAGCACGTTGCCGTAGGTTCCGGCCGTCAGGAACAGCACACCCTGCTCAGCGGCGAATGACACAATCGTGCCAAGCACACCCGGGTTGGGATCCCGCGTGCCCGGAACAACCAGCTCGATGGCCTGCATGGCGCCGATGCCGCGCACCTCGCCGATGATGGGGTACTTGTTTTGCAGCTTCTCCAGTCCGGGTCTGAGTACCGAACCGATTCGCTCGGCACGGCCAAGAAGTCCCTTGGTCTCGATTTCGGTGAACACGGCGATCGCCGCTGCGCACGAGACCGGGTTGCCGCCGAATGTGCCACCCAATCCACCGGGGTGCGCCGCATCCATGATCTCGGCGCGGGCGGTGATGCCCGACAGCGGCAGGCCACCGGCGATTCCCTTCGCGGAGAGCACCATGTCGGGAACGAGCCCGAAGTGCTCGCTCGCGAAGTACTTGCCCGTACGTGCCATCCCGCTCTGGATCTCGTCGGCGATGAAGACGATGCCGTTCGCGGTGCACCACTCCTGGAGTGCGGGCAGGAAGCCCTCAGCGGGCACCTGGAATCCGCCCTCGCCCTGCACGGGCTCGACAATCAGGCAAGCCAGATCGGCGGCGCCCACCGACTTCTCCAGGTAGGCGATGGTTCGCCGGGCAGCCTCCGCGCCCGTCAACCCGTCATGGAAGGGGTACGAATTGGGGGCCCGGTAGATGTCGCCGGGAAATGGACCGAAGCCTGCCGCATACGGCATCGCCTTGAAGGTCATCGCCATGGTCAGGCTTGTGCGGCCGTGATACGCGTGGTCGAGCACCGCAACACCGTTGCGGCCCGTGTACTTGCGAGCGATCTTGACGCCGTTTTCGACCGCCTCCGCGCCCGAGTTCTGCAGGACAGTCTTCTTCGCGTGACTGCCCGGCGTGTGCTCGGCGAGTAACTCGGCCACGCGCACGTAGCCCTCGTACGGCGTGATGGTGAACGCGGCATGGGTGAGGCGGGTCAGCTGTTCCGACGCCGCCGCGACGACCGCGTCGTCGGTGTGTCCGATGGTCGTCACGCCGATTCCTGCGCCGAAGTCGAGAAACTGGTTGCCGTCGACATCGACCAGGATCGCGCCGTGCGCGCGCTCGATGTAGACCGGGAGAGCAGAATTGACTCCGAGTGGAACGCTCGCCAGTCTTCGCTGGTGCAGGGCCTGCGACGCAGGCCCCGGGATCGCGGTGAGTACGCGGCGCTGCTGGGGAACCAGCGGAAGCGGTATAGCGGCGGTGATGGTGTCGGTCATGATGAATTCAGAGTTTAGTCTTCGAAAAGCAGGGGCAACCGGTGGATATCAAGCACAACTACGCGGTCACCGTGCAGTGGCAGGGCAACCGTGGCGCGGGCACGAGCGACTACCGGTCCTATGGACGGGAGCACCTGGTGAGCGCGGTCGGTAAACCCGACATTGAGGGCTCGGCCGACCGGGCCTTTCGCGGAAACACGGATCGCTGGAATCCGGAGGACCTGCTGCTCGCAGCGCTCAGCCAGTGCCACCTGCTCAGCTACCTGCATGTGGCCGCGAGCCACGGCGTGATCGTCACTGCCTACAGCGATTCAGCCACCGGGGTCATGGAGCAGACCGCAAACGGCGGGGGCCACTTCGTCTCAGCCACCCTTCGGCCGGTGGTCACCATCGAGGCAGGCGACGATCCGGCCCGGCAGCGCGAGCTCGCCCACTCGCTGCATGCGGAGGCGAGCGAGAAGTGTTTCATCGCGGCATCCGTGAACTTTCCCGTGCTGCACGAGCCGGTCGTCGTCCTGGCGTAGGAGGCCCCGAGCAGAGTTCATAGCAGACTCCCAGTGCAGCTATGGCAGAAACTGCACAGCCGAGTGGGGCACACTAGAGGCTGACTTTATTCATTCGGAAGGTATTTTCGTGCGCAGAATCGCGACCATCGTTGCAGCAACGGCCCTGTTGGCGGCCGTCGCGGCGTCCCTGACCGGCTGCACCTCGAGCTCGACGGTCGCCGGATGCGCAACCACGCAGTCCGGCAGCGTCTCGGACGCCATCACCGTTTCGAGCAACTTCGGCAAGACCCCGACGGTGAAGCTCAAGGCCCCCATCGGCACCGTTAAAACAACCCAGCGCACCGTCATCAAGGCGGGCACCGGCGCCGTTGCGTCGAAGGAGAAGAACGTCACGGCCGATTTCGTGATTTACAACGGCACGACGGGTAAGGAGCTCACTTCGACGGGCTTCGACGGTAAGACCGTTCCATTCACGATGGACACGGCGAAGTACCTGCCCGGCCTTGTGAAGACGCTCGAGTGCTCGCGGGTTGGAACCCGCGTGGTCGGCGTCATCCCGCCGGCGGATGCCTTCAAGTCCGCTGGTTCAACGGACCTTGGCGTTGGCGCAAAGGATGAGATGGTCTTTGTCGCGGACGTCGTCTCGGTGAAGCCGGCGTCCCCGGCTCCACTCAAGACGGCCACCGGCACGGCCGTCGCGCCCAAGGCCGGATTCCCGACCGTCGTCTTCGACTCGAAGGGGCTGCCGACCACGACCGTGCCGAACGCGCCACAGCCGTCGGCCTTCGAAGAAGAAGTGCTCATCAAGGGCAAGGGCGCGAAGGTCGGTTCTGACGCCAATGTGATCGTGAACTACCAGCTCGTTCTGTGGCGCACCGGAAAGGTCGTCGCGGGCAACGACACGTGGGCAGCGGGACAGACCGCCACCTTCAATACGGGTCAGGTTGTCGCCGGCTTCAAGCAGGCTCTCGAGGGGCAGACGATCGGTTCACGTGTCGTCGTCGTCATCCCGCCCGCCCTCGGGTACGGGTCGTCGGGAAGTTCGCAGGCCGGCATCCTCGGCACTGACGACCTGGTGTTCCTGGTCGACATCCTCGGCGTCAGCTAGCGGTATTCCCGGAGTTGGCCCGGTCATCCCTGAGCGGAGTGGCGGGAGAAACGGTCGCGCGGAGGGGGTTGTTACTCCCGCCACGTGTGCCGTTCTCCGCCCGTGGGGTGCGGTATCTCCCGCCACGACACCTCCCGCCGCGCGGGGTTGACGATTGCCAGTGGGTACGCTGGGCAGCGTGCGCACGGTCATCATCCTCGGTTCGACGGGCTCGATCGGAGTCCAGGCCCTGGATGTCATCGCAGCGAACCGGCACCGGTTCCGGGTCGTCGGTCTCGCGGCCGGAACCAACCGGCAGCTGGTCCAACAACAGGCGGAGAGGTTCGGCGTAACGGACATCGCGCTGGGCGCTGACGACGCGACCAGCCTCGTGCGCACGGTCTCCGCCGATGTCGTCCTCAACGGGATCACAGGATCCGTGGGGCTCGGCCCCACTCTCGCAACCCTCGAGTCGGGAGCCACACTGGCCCTGGCCAACAAGGAGAGCCTGATCGTCGGGGGAGACCTCGTCCGAGCCGCCGCCAGCCCCGGGCAGATCGTGCCCGTCGACTCCGAGCACTCCGCAATCGCCCAGGCCCTCCGAAGCGGCACCGCCGCGGAGGTGAGGCGACTCGTGCTCACCGCATCCGGAGGGCCATTCCGCGGCCGCAGCCGGGGCAGCCTCACCGAGGTCACGCCAGCCCAGGCACTCGCGCATCCCACCTGGAACATGGGCCTCGTCGTGACGACGAACTCCGCAACGCTGGTCAACAAGGGACTCGAAATCATCGAGGCCCACCTGCTGTTCGACGTCGACTACGACGACATCGAGGTCACGGTGCATCCGCAGTCCGTCGTCCACTCGATGGTCGAGTTCGTAGACGGCTCGACCATAGCCCAGGCATCCCCACCCGACATGCGACTTCCCATTTCGCTTGGCCTCGACTGGCCCAACCGGGTGGCGGGCGTCGGGGTGCCGCTCGACTGGACAACAGCAAGCACCTGGCAGTTCGAGCCCCTCGACACCGAGGCCTTCCCCGCTGTAGACCTCGCCAGAAGCGTCGGACGTGCGGGGGGCACCTATCCCGCTGTCTTCAACGCGGCCAACGAGCAGGCGGTGCTCGCATTCCACGCGGGACGGATCGGGTTCCTCGACATCGTCGACACGATCGCACGGGTCGTCGACCGGCACTCGGGCGGCGACGCCAGCCTCGAGGGAGTTCTCGACGCCGAGCGCTGGGCACGGTCAGAGGCCGACGACCTCATAGCTCGCTAGGAGCGCGCATTCAGCAGATTCAATGTGCGCGCGGGTTACCCTTGTGCCCGTGAACACCGTCCTGCTGTACATTCTCGGGATCGTTATCGTCGCACTGGGGGTACTGCTTTCCATCGTGCTGCACGAGGCGGGCCACTTTGCGTTCGCCAAGCTTTTCAAGGTGCGTGTCGGCCAGTTCATGGTCGGGTTCGGCAAGACGCTGTGGTCGAAGAAGATCGGCGAAACAGAATTCGGCATCAAGGCGCTGCCGCTCGGCGGCTACATCTCGATGTCGGGCATGTATCCGCCGATCAAACCGGGCGGCAGGGCACGCACGGCGAGCACCGGTTTCTTCCAGACCCTGGTGCAGGATGCCGGGCCCGCCGTCGTCGACACGCTCGACCCGGAACCCGAAGACCAGGATGACCGGTCCGGCTTCTTCAAAACCCTGGTATCGGATGCCCGTTCCGCCTCGGCGGACACCATCCTTCCCGGGCATGAGGACCGCGTCTTCTACAAGCTGGCGATCTGGAAGCGCATCATCATCATGCTCGGCGGGCCCGTCATGAACCTGGTCATCGCGATCGCGCTCTACGCCATCATCCTGTGCGGGCTCGGGATTCCTACCGCTGTCGCAACCGTGAGTGCGGTACCGCAGTGCGTGCTGCCGGCGAGCAGCACGAGCACCACCTGCGCCCCCACCGACCCGGTCTCGCCGTCGGCCAAGGCCGGTTTCCGCCCCGGCGACAAGATCGAGAGTATCGGCACCACCGCAATCACCTCCTGGGACCAGACCCAGTCGATCATCCAGAAGTCGGCGGGGAAGAAGCTCTCCATCACAGTGCTGCGGTCAGGGCACACGGTCACGCTGACAGCGACACCGGTTGCGACCAAGGAGTACGTGTACGACGCCAAGGGCAACAAGATCCTGAACCCCGACGGCACGGCCAAGGTGGTCACGGTCGGCTACCTCGGTATCGTGGCCAGCCAGGTGCTTCAAGCCCAGCCCATTTCAGCTGTCGGGCCAACGGTCTGGACGACGACGACGGGGGTCGGCTCTGTCGTGCTGAACCTCCCCAGCCGGCTGGTCGGTGTCTGGAACGCCGCGTTCAGCAGCGCGCCACGCGACCCGAACGGGCCGATCGGCCTCATCGGCGTGGGGAGGATCGCGGGTCAGATCGCGACCGACGGGGACCCGGTATCGCTGCGCGTCGAGCAGCTACTGGCGGTGCTCGCCTCGCTCAACATCGCGCTTTTCGTGTTCAACCTCATCCCTCTCATGCCCCTCGACGGCGGCCATATCATTGGCGCGCTCTGGGAGGGCGTGAAGCGGGGAACGGCGAAGGTCTTCCGTCGGCCGGATCCCGGGCCGGTGGACACCGCCAAGGTCGTTCCCCTCACGTTTGCGGTGGTCATCGTCCTCGGTGCAATGAGCCTGCTGCTGGTGTATGCCGATATTGTGAAACCCATCAGCCTGCCCAACTAGGCATCGCAAAGGACTGTCGATGACGATCGAGGACTGTCGATGACGATCGATCTGATCGGACGCCGCGCCCTGGTCACCGGCGGGGCCAGCGGGATCGGTGAGGCTTGCGCTCGCGCGCTCGCGGCGGCCGGTGCGGTCGTCACCGTCGCCGACCTTGACGGGGACCGGGCAGCCAGTCTCGCGACCGAACTTGGCGGAACCGCCTGGGAGGTCGACCTTTCGGATACCGCAGCGCTCGCCGGCCATCCGTTCGACGTCGACATCCTGGTGAACAACGCGGGCATCCAGCATGTCAGCCCGATCGAGTCCTTTGATCCCGCGCAATTCTCTCGCCTGCTGCGGATCATGGTTGAGGCGCCCTTCCTGCTCATCCGGGCGGCCCTGCCTGCGATGTACGAGCGCGGATTCGGCCGCATCGTCAACATCTCGTCCGTGCACGGGCTGCGGGCATCCGAGTACAAATCCGCGTATGTCACCGCCAAGCACGGGCTCGAGGGGCTGTCGAAGACCACGGCACTCGAGGGCGGCCCGCACGGCGTGACGAGCAACTGCGTCAACCCCGGATACGTCAACACGCCCCTGGTGCAGAAGCAGATCGGCGACCAGGCCCGCACCCACGGCATCCCGGAATCCGACGTGATCGAGAAGATCATGCTCGCCGAGAGCGCCATCAAACGGCTGCTGGAGCCGTGGGAGGTCGCCGACCTCGTGCTGTGGCTCTGCGGGCCCAGCGCCGCCATGGTGACGGGGGCCTCGTACACGATGGATGGCGGCTGGAGCGCGCGATGACCTACCGTCTCATCGAGGTACCGGTCGACGGTGGAACCCTCGTCGCTGGAGCCTGGAACGAGGAGGCCGCTGGCACCGTGCTGGCCTTCCACGGCATCACAGCCTCACACGTGTCCTGGCGGGCGGTGGCCCGGCAGCTCGGGCCATCGCGAACGTTCATCGCGCCCGACCTGCGCGGTCGCGGCGGCTCACGAGCACTGGTGGGGCCGTTCGGGATGGCGCAGCATGCCAAGGACGCGCTCGCAGTACTCGCCGCAGTGGATGTTGCGGGCCCTGTGGACATTGTCGGCCACTCAATGGGCGGATTCGTGGCCATGCGGTTCGCCGCCGACTACCCCGAGCGGGTTCGTTCGATCACCCTGATCGACGGAGGCATTCCTCTTCGGCTGCCCGTGGGCATCCCCATCGCGGACCTCATGAAAGCCTCGCTCGGCCCGGCACTCGCCCGACTCGAGCAGCCCTACCCGACCCGGGAGGCCTACCGCGATTTCTGGCGGGCGCACCCCGCCTTCGCGGGGGAGTGGAGCGATGACGTCGAGGCCTACGTGGACTACGACCTCGTCGGCACCGAGCCGAACCTGCGTGCCTCGGCGTCCGCAGCGGCGGCTCTCGGGGATGCCGTCGAGCAGGGAGAGGGCACCGTCGCTGACCAGCCGTGGGCGACAGTGACACAACCGGTCACCTTCCTGCGAGCTCCCCGCGGCCTCTTGAATGCCGATCCGCTCTACACGCCCGACGTTCTCGCCGATTTTGCGAGCCGCCACCCGCTTCTCTCGGTAATCGAGGTACCGGATGTGAACCACTACACGATCGTGCTGAATTCGCGGGGCGCCGGCGCCATTGCCGCCGCCATCACCCAGGCAAACATCACAAAGGCAAAGGAGCTGCAATGACGTCAACCCTGCTCGAAGGGATCACCGCTCACACCGTCGTGACGCCTCGCCTCACGGCGGCCGTCTTTGAGCGCCCGAGCGCTTCGGCGACGCGAACGGTGGTCTTCATTCATGGAAATGTGTCGTCGTCGCTGTTCTGGCAGCCGACGATGCTGGCGCTCGATCCGGGCATCCGCGCTCTCGCAATCGACCTGCGGGGCTTCGGGGACAGCCAGACGCTTCCGGTCGATGCGACCAGGGGGGTACGCGACTTCTCCGACGACGTCGCATCCGTGCTAGCCGAACTCGGGCTGGGTGCGGTGAACCTGGTCGGGTGGAGCATGGGAGGAGGCGTTGTGCTGCAGTACCTCCTCGACCATCCCGATCGGGTGCTCTCGCTGACGCTCGTCTCGCCCGTGTCACCCTACGGTTTCGGCGCGACCGACGGACCCGATGGGCATCGCCTCAGCGACGAGGATGCCGGGTCCGGCGGCGGTGGAGGCAACGCCGACTTCGTCGATCGGATCGCCCGCGGCGACACCGGAGACGACCCGACGTCGCCGCGCACGATTTACCGCACCACCTACGTCAAGGATCCGAGCGATACAACCCATGAAGACCTCTGGGTGGAGTCGATGCTGTCGACGAAGACCGGCGTGGACAACTACCCGGGCGACGGGTCCGCGACGACGGCCTGGCCCGGCTTCGGGCCCGGAACCCGAGGAGTATTGAACACCATGGTGCCGCGCTATTTCGACGTATCCTCGATCGTCGAACTGGCGGACAGGCCGCCCATCCTGTGGGTGCACGGTGCCGACGACGTCATCGTTTCCGATACCTCGCTGTTCGACCTCAATTTTCTCGGCCAGCTCGGTGCGGTGCCCGGTTGGCCGGGTGCCGACGTCGCACCCCCGCAGCCCATGGTGACCCAGACCAGGGCGGTCCTCGAACGCTACGGCAACTACCGGGAGATCATCTACGACAACTGCGGACACTCCGCACACCTCGAGCATCCCGTCGAGTTCCGGGCCGCGCTGACGGCGCATCTGAAGGAAGGCTGAGCCCCGGCACGAAGGGCGCGCGCACCGTAGAGTTGAGTTATGCCCGCTGTTAATCTTGGTCTGCCCAAGGCCCGCGAAGTTCTTGCCCCGCGGCGTAAGTCCCGTCAGATCAAGGTGGGAAAGGTAATGGTCGGGGGCGACGCCCAGATCAGCGTGCAATCGATGTGCACCACCCCGACCACCAACATCAACGCCACCCTGCAGCAGATCGCCGAACTGACGGCATCCGGATGCGACATCGTGCGAGTCGCGGTGCCCAGCCAGGATGATGCGGACGCGCTTCCGATCATCGCGAAGAAGAGCCAGATCCCGGTCATCGCCGACATCCACTTCCAGCCGAAATACGTCTTCCAGGCGATCGACGCCGGTTGCGCCGCCGTGCGCGTCAACCCGGGAAACATCCGCAAATTCGACGACCAGGTGGGCGCGATCGCGAAGGCGGCGAAGGATGCTGGCGTGAGTCTCCGGATTGGAGTCAACGCTGGATCGCTTGAGCCGAGCATCCTGCAGAAATACGGCAAAGCGACCCCCGAGGCCCTCGTGGAGAGCGCCGTGTGGGAGGCCAGCCTGTTCGAGGAGCACGACTTCCACGACTTCAAGATCTCGGTCAAGCACAACGACCCGATCATCATGGTCAAGGCGTACCGCCTCCTCGCGGAGCGGGGCGACTGGCCGCTGCACCTCGGGGTGACCGAGGCGGGCCCCGAATTCCAGGGCACCATCAAGAGCGCCACCGCGTTCGGCATCCTGCTCTCCGAGGGAATCGGCGACACCATCCGGGTTTCCCTGTCCGCACCACCGGTGCAGGAGGTCAAGGTCGGCCTTCAGATTCTGCAGTCGCTCAACCTCCGGGAACGCAAGCTCGAAATCGTCTCGTGCCCGAGCTGCGGTCGCGCCCAGGTGGATGTTTATACCCTGGCCAACGACGTCACCAAGGGGCTCGAGGGCATGACCGTGCCCCTGCGGGTCGCCGTCATGGGTTGCGTTGTCAACGGACCGGGTGAAGCTCGCGAGGCCGACCTGGGGGTCGCCAGCGGCAACGGCAAGGGACAGATTTTCGTGCGGGGCGAGGTCATCAAGACCGTTCCTGAATCCGAGATCGTTGCAACCCTGATCGAGGAGGCCAATCGCCTCGCGGCTGAGATGCCCGCCGGGGAGCTCGGTTCACCGCAGGTCGTCACGGCCTGACCCACCCTCGCTGGCGGCCGTGGGGTGCTCGTGAGGTGGCTTATGCCCCTCCCGGGTTGCTGGGCTTGAGCACCGTGGGGTGCTCGTGAGGTGGCTTATGCCCCTCCCTATGGGGGCTTCGCCGCGTCGTGCCGCGGACTAGCCTTAACAAACGATTAGCGGCCCGAACAGTCTGCAAATCATGGGCCCCGGGGGAGGCGACTCCTCCGGGGTTCGCCCGTTAACCGGCAGCCCCGCATCCTCCCCAATCCATCGGGTGGCGGGAGAAACTGCCTTCCGTGGCGGGAGAAACTGCGCCGCGGGCGGAGTTGTTTCTCCCTCCGCGAGTGGGTTTCTCCATCCGCCCCCTTAGCGTCAGCGGGTATCGCCAGCTGCCGGAGCGCCCGAGGGTGACTCAGTAGGATGGGGCGCGTGTCTTCTCGCCTCTCTGAACTGTTCGTCCGCACCCTTCGTGAGGATCCCGTCGACGCCGAGGTGGCCAGCCATCGCCTGCTGGTTCGCGCCGGCTACATCCGTCGCCAGGCCGCCGGGATCTTCGCCTGGCTTCCGCTCGGCCTGAAGGTTCGGCGCAAAATCGAGGCCATCGTTCGCGAAGAAATGGCCGCTGCCGGTGCGCAGGAAGTCCACTTCCCTGCGCTGCAGCCTCGCGAGCCCTATGAAACCACGGGCCGTTGGGAAGAGTACGGCGACCTGCTGTTCCGGCTCCAGGACCGCAAGGGCGCCGACTACCTGCTTGCACCCACGCACGAAGAAGTTTTCACACTCCTGGTCAAGGACCTCTACAGCTCCTACAAAGACCTGCCGCTGTCGATCTACCAGATCCAGGACAAATACCGCGACGAGGCGCGACCCAGAGCCGGGCTCCTGCGGGGCCGCGAGTTCACGATGAAGGATGCCTACTCCTTCGACTACACGGATGCCGGCCTCGATGTCAGCTACCAGAAGCAGCGAGACGCTTACGAGCGAATTTTCCATCGGCTCGGGATTGATTACGTCATCGTCCAGGCGGATGCGGGCGCAATGGGTGGATCGCGAAGCGAGGAATTCCTGCATCCGACCGTCGTGGGCGAAGACACCTTTGTTCGCTCCGCCGGAGGTTATGCCGCCAACGTTGAGGCTTTCACTACGGAGCCGCCCGCCGGTCGCTCCTGGGAGCACCTCACGCCGGCTGAGGTCCTGTCGACCCCGGACACACCGACTATCGCGACCCTCGTCGCGGTGGCCAATGAGAAGCATCCGCGGCCGGATGGCCGCGCCTGGACCGCGGCGGACACCCTCAAGAACATTGTGCTCGCGCTCACGCATCTGGATGGCCGACGCGAGATCGTCGTCGTCGGGCTCCCCGGCGACCGGGACGTCGACCTGAAGCGCGCCGAGGTTGCGTTCGCGCCCGCTGGGGTGGAGACCGCCACCGAGGCTGACTTTCTGGCGCTCGAAGCGGACTCCAGCACCCCAGGGCTGGTCAAGGGCTACATCGGCCCCTGGACGCCGACCGGCGCACTGCTCGGTGAGGACTCGGCCACAGGCATCCGGTATCTCACCGATCCGCGGGTGTCCGAGGGCTCCGGCTGGATCACCGGTGCGAACGAGCACGGCCACCACGTCTTCGGGCTTGTGGCGGGCCGCGACTTCTCATCGGATGGCACGGTTGAGGTTGCCGATGTTCAGGTCGGTGATCCTGCCCCCGACGGATCGGGACCGGTCGAATTGGCGCGCGGAATGGAAATCGGGCACGTCTTCCAGCTGGGCCGCAAATATGCGGAGGCGCTCGGCCTCAAGGTGCTCGACGAGAACGGCAAGCTCGTGACCGTCACCATGGGGTCCTATGGCATCGGTATCACTCGCATCCTCGCCGTCATCGCGGAGGCGAACAACGACGGCAAGGGCCTCATCTGGCCGTCCAATGTGTCGCCGTTCGACCTTCACATCGTGGCCGCAGGTCGCGAGGAGGTCGTCTCCACCGTCGCCGATGACCTCTACGCGCGCCTGACGAGCCTGGGTTATGACGTGCTGTACGACGACCGGCCCAAGGTGTCGCCGGGAGTCAAGTTCGGTGATGCCGAGCTGATCGGCGTTCCCGTCATCGTCATCGTCGGGCGGGATGCGGTGCAGGGCACCGTCGAACTGTGGGATCGTCGCACCGGGGAGCGCACCGCGATCACGATCGAGGACCTCATCGTGCAACTGACCGTCCCTCGGGGTCTCACCGCATCGAACCCGTAGCTGCTCGCCGAGCGGCCCGTCCCCGGCACTGGTACCTTAGGAGTCGACAGCGCACCCGAGCATGGGATCGCGACGTTACAAGATCTGAATAGTGGAGGCCCTCAGTGGACATCGACCTGGGCGTGCTGCGCATCATGGAGCGCGAGCGTGATATTCCGTTCGACGAACTGGTTCAGATCATCGAGCAGGCCATTCACACGGCGTACCTCAAGCACATCGGCCAGTCCGACGACAAGCCGGCCGGCCACAAGTCGGCTGATCCCGCGGTTGTGCACCCGGCATCCCGGGTGGTTCTTGATCGAAAGACGGGACATGTCACCGTTTTCGTCGAAGAACTGGATGAAGACGGCAACCTGGTCGGCGAAGCCATCGAGGAGCCGAGCGACTTCGGCCGCATTGCCGCGTTCGCAGCCAAGCAGGTCATCAACCAGCGGCTGCGCGACATTGGCGACGACAAGGTGCTGGGCGAGTTTAAGGGACGCGAGGGCGATATTGTCGCCGGGATTATCCAGCAGGGGCCGAATCCGCGCATGATCCACGTCGATCTGGGAACGGTCGAGGCGATCCTTCCGCCGGAGGAGCAGGTTCCGGGTGAGGAGTACGCGCACGGCACGCGCATCCGGGTTTATGTCACAAGTGTCAGCAAGGGGCTCAAGGGTCCGCAGATCACGGTCAGTCGCACGCATCCGTCCCTGGTTCGCAAGCTGTTCGCGCTCGAGGTTCCTGAGATCGCGAGCGGGGTCGTCGAGATCACCTCTTTGGCGCGCGAGGCGGGCCATCGCACCAAGATCGCCGTGCGGGCGACCCAGCCCGGTATCAATGCCAAGGGCGCGTGTATCGGTGAGTTGGGCCAGCGGGTCCGCGCGGTGACGGCGGAACTCAACAACGAGAAGATCGACATCGTCGACTATTCGACCGACCTGGCGACCTTCGTCGCTAACGCCCTTTCGCCGGCCAAGGTCACGAGCGCGTTCGTTATCGACGAGTCGCTCAAGGCTGTGCGGGCGCTGGTTCCTGACTACCAACTGTCCCTGGCGATCGGAAAGGAAGGCCAGAATGCTCGTCTCGCGGCCAAACTGACCGGTGCGCGCATCGACATCCAGCCCGATTCCGTCATGGATGGCGGGGACTAACGCGCGGCACGAGCGAAGCGCTTCGCGGGCGAAGCGGACGGGGCGGGAGCGCTGCGCGGGCGAATCGCGGAAGCGCCGCGGGAGCGCTGCACGGGCGAAGCGCGGAAGCGCGGCGGGAGCGCTGCACGGGCGAAGCGCGGAAGCGCGGCGGGGCTGGACCGCTGAGTCACCCAGATCGCCACGCCACGCCATCGCGGCGAAAATGTCGGGCGCGATCTGTGTGTCCGACCGTGCGGCCGGGGTTCGGGTGACGTGGCGGGGCGACTCGGGTGCGAGGTTTCTCGACGGCGGGATGATTACTGCAGGAATAGGTCGCCACGGGGGTCAATCGCTGCAGGGATGTTTTGCTGCCGAGATAATTCGCTTTAAAGAATGAAAGGCCCCGTCGGCTTCGCAGCTTACGCCGCTGAAGCTTCTGAAGCCTTTCTTCTACGGTTCGGGTTGCCCCTTGCCGTTGAAAAGACATTAGTAAGCAGCGCCAACCCCACACAACCCCTAAAGTCTCGCTAGATAGTTGAGGGTTTCGGTGTCCCCGGTACCTGCGAAATCGAAAGGTTAGGAGGAACGTGTGCGCCTCCCGGAAAAAGTCCTTCACATCAGCCGCTGCGCCAATTCGTCCTTAGTTTGCAAGCGGCAACGGCCCCTATGCACTTCATGGCCAATAAGCCGCAATGGAGAACCACCGGTTAAAGAATGAAAGGCCCCGTCTGCCTCGCGGCTTGCGCCGCTTCAGCTTCTGAAGCCTTTCTTCTACGGTTCGGGTTGCCCCTTGCCGTTGAGAAGACATTAGTGAACGCCGGATGAACAACACAAGACGTAAAGTTTCGCTAGATAGTTGAAGGTTGGCGATGCCGGCGGCCGAGGGAGGGGCCCGTGTGGCGGGAGAAACGGGCCAATGGATGGAGTCGTATCTCCGTCCACGGGCATACATCTCCGCCCATAACAGGCAGTATCTCCCGCCACAGCGAGCAGCAGTATCTCCCGCCGCAGCGAGCAACGGGTGCGCCTGCCCAACCCGTGGCAGCTTGTGTGGGTACACTAGTCACCGTAAGAACTTGCATCGGCTGTCGCGCGCGAGCAGAGCCATCCTCTCTTTTGAGGGTTGTTGCTCGGGGCGGTGAAGTGGTCGCGGATCCGTCCGCGAGGCTTCCAGGTCGGGGCGCGTGGGTACACCCCTCAGAATCCTGCATCGAACTCGCCGTAAGGCGAAAGGCGTTCGGCAGGGCTCTCAAGGTGTCCGGCGCGCTGGACACTGAGCGGATTCGCGCGCTTGCCCCATCAGAATTCACTATCGAAATGGCTGATTGACCAATGGACAACTAATGAGCGGCTCGAAATGAGATCCGTCCGTCTTTAATGGTCTGCCCCTGTTACGGGTGCAGGCCCGAACAGGAGAAAAGTGGCTGCCAAACCACGTGTACACGAAGTCGCTGCCGAACTCGGCATCGACAGCAAGGTTGCCCTCGACAAGCTCAAAGAAATGGGCGAATACGTCAAGGGACCCTCATCCAGCATTGAGCCGCCGGTTGCCCGGCGACTGAAGGCCGCACTCGAGGCCGCGGGCATCAAGCCCGCTGCCGCGGCGGCACCCGCCGTGAAGGCTGCAACACCGCGTCCCGCGGCTGCGGCCCCGGCCCCCGTTGCGATCGCCGAAGCGGAACACGACGAGGCGCCAGTCGCCCCGGCACCGCTGACCGTTGCAGAACGCCAGGCGGCGGCAGTGGCCGCAGCTGCGGCACCGAGCCCCGCGGCAGCGGCACCGGCTTCGGCCACCGCTGAGGCATCGCCCGCATCGCCGGCCGGCATCCCGCGCCCCGGTGTGCCCCGGCCGGGTAATAACCCGTTCGCGAGCAACCAGGGCATGCAGCGTCCCGGCGCTCCGCGTCCGGGTAATAACCCGTTCGCAAGCAACCAGGGCATGCAGCGTCCCGGAGCCCCGACGCCGGGCTCCATTCCTCGCCCCGGCGCACCGCGCCCGGGCGGTGCCGGACAGGGCGCTCGCCCCGGTGGCTTCGGGCAGCGTCCGGGTTCACCCGGTGGCGCACCGTTCCAACAGCGCCCGGGTGGCCCCGGACGGCCCGCAGGTGGAGGCTTCCAGCGCCCCGGTGCTCCGGCAGCCGGCGCCCCAGGGTTTGGTGCCCCGCGTCCCGCCGGTGGCGGCGGGCGTGGTCGTGGTCCCGGCGGTGGAACCGCAGGTGCGTTCGGCCGCGGTGGCGGCAAGAGCAAGGCGCGCAAGTCGAAGCGTACGAAGCGCGCCGAATTCGAGCTGAGGGAAGCCCCGTCGCTCGGCGGCGTGAGCGTTCCGCGTGGTGACGGCAAGACCGTCGTGCGTCTGCGCCGCGGTGCATCCATTACCGACTTCGCTGACAAGATCGACGCGAGCCCCGGCAACCTGGTGACCGTGCTGTTCCACCTTGGTGAGATGGCCACAGCGACGGAGTCTCTTGACGAGGCCACCTTTGAGGTGCTCGGTGCGGAACTCGGGTTCAAGATCCAGATGGTGTCCCCCGAGGATGAGGACCGTGAGCTGCTCAGCGGCTTCGACATCGACCTCGACCAGGAACTCGAAGACGAAGACGACTCCGACCTCGAGATTCGTCCGCCCGTCGTGACCGTCATGGGCCACGTCGACCACGGTAAGACCAAGCTGCTTGACGCGATCCGCAAGGCGAACGTCGTCGCAGGCGAGGCGGGTGGTATCACCCAGCACATTGGTGCATACCAGGTGTGGACGGAACACGAAGGCAACGACCGTGCGATCACCTTCATCGACACCCCGGGCCATGAGGCGTTTACCGCTATGCGTGCCCGTGGTGCCCAGGTGACCGACATTGCGATCCTGGTTGTCGCGGCGGATGACGGCATCATGCCGCAGACCGTTGAGGCACTCAATCACGCGCAGGCGGCCGGAGTGCCGATCGTCGTCGCGGTGAACAAGATCGATAAGGCGGGTGCGAACCCCGCGAAGGTGCGCCAGCAGCTCACCGAGTTCGGGCTCGTGGCCGAGGAGTACGGCGGAGACACGATGTTCGTCGACGTTTCGGCGCTCGGCAACATCGGAATCGACAAGCTGCTTGACGCGGTGCTGCTCACCGCTGACGCCGGTCTCGACCTGCGGGCGAACCCGAACAAGGATGCGCGGGGTGTCGCGATCGAAGCTCGACTGGACAAGGGTCGCGGCGCGGTCGCCACGGTGCTCATCCAGTCCGGAACGCTCCACGTCGGTGACTCGATCGTCGCGGGAACCGCGTACGGGAAGGTGCGGGCCATGTCCGACGAAGACGGCAACGCCGTCCTCGAAGCGCAGCCCGCCCGGCCTGTTCAGGTGCAGGGACTGTCGACGGTGCCCCGCGCCGGCGATACCTTCCTTGTGATCGAGGATGACCGCACTGCCCGCCAGATCGCGGAGAAGCGTGAAGCTGTTGAGAGGAACGCCCAGCTGGCTCGTGCCCGCAAGCGCATCTCGCTCGAGGACTTCACCCGTGCACTCGAGGAGGGCAAGGTCGACGCGCTCAACCTCATCATCAAGGGTGACGTTTCCGGTGCCGTCGAGGCGCTCGAGGAGTCGCTGCTCAAGATCGATGTCGACGATTCGGTCGCGCTGCGCATCATCCACCGCGGTGTTGGGGCGGTCACCGAGAGCGACGTCAACCTGGCTACGGTGGATAACGCGATCATCATCGGGTTCAACGTTCGCCCCGACACGAAGGCGCGCGAGCGCGCTGCTCGTGAAGGTGTGGATGTGCGCTTCTACTCGGTTATTTACGCGGCGCTCGAAGATATCGAGAATTCCCTCAAGGGCATGCTCAAGCCGGAGTTCGAAGAGGTGCAGTCCGGTGTTGCCGAGATTCGCGAGGTCTTCTCCTCGTCGAAGTTCGGAAACGTCGCTGGCGTCATCGTGCGCTCGGGAACGATCACGAGAAACGCCAAGGCGCGGGTCATCCGCGACGGCGTTGTGGTTGGCGACAACCTCGCGATCGAGTCGCTGCGACGGTTCAAGGATGACGTCACCGAGGTTCGTACGGACTTCGAGGCCGGTATCGGTCTTGGCAAGTTCAACGACATCCAGATCGGCGACGAGATCGAGACGATCGAACTCAAGGAAAAGCCCCGCGTCTAGCGAGCACGACTGCGGATCGGGCCCGTCGAATATTCGACGGGCCTGACCCGGGTTTCGCTTGCCTGTGTTGGTTGTGAGGAGAAAAAATGGCAGACGCAGCGCGCGCAGCCAAAATGGCGGACCGCATTAAAGTCATCGTCGCCAAGCGCCTCGAGCGGGGCATCAAGGATCCCCGGCTCGGGTTCGTGACGATCACGGATGTTCGCGTGACGGGCGACCTGCAGCATGCGTCGATCTTCTACACGGTGTACGGCACTGACCAGGAGCGCGCCGACAGTGCGGCGGCGCTCAAGTCGGCGACGGGGATGTTGCGTACCGAGGTCGGCAAGAACATCACGGCGCGGCTCACTCCGTCTCTCGAGTTCATCGCAGACGGTGTGCCGGAGAACGCGGCCCTTATCGATTCGCTCCTGGCCGAGGCGCACAACCGGGACACCGAGGTGGCGGCTTTGGCGACGAGTGCGACGTATGCGGGCGACGAGGATCCCTACGTTAAGCCGCGCCTCATCGTCGACGACGATGACGAGCCCGACGTCGACGACGATGACGAGCCCGACGTCGACGACGACGATGATGACGAGCCCGACGATGACGTCGAGGATGACCTCTATGAGGACGGCGAGGCCGAGGACCTCGACGAGGGCGCAGAGGATACGCTCACCTGACATTCCCCATGCGCTGAGGGGCGCTAATCTGGTCTCTGGACAGGGGTCCAGAGACCAGATTGACGCCCCTCACGCGGGTTTTGGCTATTATGTGCCCGTGTATTACGTGACGTTCTACCATTCACCGCCGGAGCCCGATCCTGAGCGCTTCGCGAAGATCGTCGAGACCTTCCCCCGCCATCGCGCCTACCTCGAGGAGTTTGCCAAGGGTGGACAGGTCTGGATGATCGGCACCTTCGGTGAGCCGGTGACACAGGGGTCGATGGCGATCTTCCGCTCCCGCGAAGCTGCACAGGAGTTCATGCGGAATGACCCGTTCCTGATCGAGGGGCTCGTCTATCGCTCCGAGCTGCGGGAGTGGGAGCCACTCGAGTTCCCCGCACTCTAACCGGTTCCCGGCGAGGTCAGGCCAGTTCGAAGACCACCGACCCACTGCGGATGTCCGCCTGCACGAGTTTCGCGCGGATGACGCTGCCGTCGACCAGAGCACCAGTGCAATGCGCAGTCACTGCGGGTTCGGTGAGCTGGATGCTTCCACCGGTCTTCGACAGCGACACTACAGTGGCGTCGAAGACGGTTCCCACCTTCGTCGAAAGCACCGCGGCCTCCACCGTGTCGACCGCGCGGTGCTCGAACAGGCTCGTCAGCTCCGATGAATGCTGCATGAGGGGCGGGAGGCTCGGCAGCGCCGAGCGAGCCCATGCCGGGATTTCGGTTCCGGAGGCGATCGCCTCGCAAATGACCAGCACGAATCGGTCGACGAGCCGCCGCAGCGGGGCGGTGCTGTGCGTGTATGACGCTCCGACGGCCGCCTGCACGAGGCCGACCGGCACGCTGCCATCGAACGCCGTGTAGCCGGCCCCGCGAAATAGTGGGCCAGCCGCGTGCATGATGGCGAGCTGCCTGGGGTCGGCGGTGTCGAGGGAGCGAAGGTATTCGCCGTAGGCCTGGTCCTTCTGCCACGGCCGCCCGAGGGCGCTGGCCTGCTTTCGAAATCGGTCGATGGCCCACTGCTCGGCTTCGGGCATGGTGCGCAGGATGCCCACCTTCGCCTCGATCATCAGTTCGGCTGCGGCCATCCCGGTCATGAGCGAGAGTTGGGCGTTCCAGTCCTCGGCAGGCTGCGGCTGCCGGCGGACGAGCTGGTAGTAGTGCTCGGATGCATCGTCGCCACTCCCGGTCTCGTGCACCTCGGTTTCGGGCAGCGTGAGGCTCGCCGCACCCCTGGCAATCTCCAGTTTGACCCGCTTAAGCCCGATCTCTTTGAGCAGCATCAGGTTCTGGTCGGCGGTTCCGGAGTCGATCGACTTCTGCACGCTGACGTAGTCGAGCTGTGCCGTGCTCCTGATCCGCTCCCTCCGCAGGTGCACAGAGGTCACGGCAGCGGCAGGGTCCAGCGCGAAATCCCAGACGAATGCGCTCCGCACCCGGCCCGGCAGCAGGGATGCCGCACCGTTGCTCAGCACCAGCGGATGCAGCGGTATCGGGCCATCGGGCGGGTAGATCGTTTGTCCCCGCTTGCGCGTTTCCGTATCCAGGGCACCGCCCGGGACGACAAATGAGGGGACATCCGCGATCGCGTAGCGAACGCGGTAGCCATCGCCGGCGCGCTCGAGGTACAGGGCCTGGTCGAGGTCCATCGACCCGGCGGGGTCGATCGTGACAAACGGCACATCCGTGCTGTCGATCTCGGGAAGCACGGGATGGCCGGCTGCGGCCTCGGCTTCGGCTAGTGCATCCGTTGGGTATTCGCGTGAGATCCCGAGGCGGGTGGGGATGGCGGCGAGGGCATCGGCGAGCGGCCCGGTCGTCGGGGCCACCATGAGTCGGATGAGGGTCGATGGCATGTCAACGCGCGAGGGTGAGGATGCCCAGGAGGATCACGACCAGGGTTAGCACGAATACGGCGATGTCGGCGAGGCCTTCACGGATGATGGCGCGGTCACCAGACCTCAGCCGGAATCCGAACGCGCCGATCATCAGGAGGGCGACGCCGATCGCCGCGGCGAGGCTGAACGGCACGAACCAGATTCCCCACACCAGGCCGACGGCTGCGGCAAGCTCCAGCAGGCCGATGACTCGCCAGAACACCGGATGCACCGACAGTTTGTCGCGGTTGGCCCGCGCGTACTTCAGGTCGAGTACTTTTCCGCCGCCGGTGACGACGAGCATGAGGGCGAGGATGACCGACAGGATGATGCGCGCGAGGTCCATGAATCGAGACTCTACCGGTGAGGGCTCTCAGGGCAGGCTGTAGCCGTCGTCCGGGGATCCGACGACCAGCCCGTCGGAAAGCAAACCGTCGAGGGCCCGCCCGCGCTGCTGGGCGTCCGGCCACAGGTCGTCGATCATGGTGCCCGGGATTGCGCCGCTCCGGTCGCGAAGTGCGGCGAGGATGAGGCCACGCACCTGCCGGTCGGATCCTTCGTACTTCTTCTGAACCGCTCGTCGCGTGCCTTGGTATGCGGGGTAGCCAGCGGATCGCCACGCGCACTGTGCGGCGATGGGGCATACCTCGCACCGGGGAGCGCGGGCCGTGCAGATGATGGCACCCAATTCCATGGCCGCGGCGTTGAAGACCCGGGCATCCTCGTCGCCCACGGGAAGCTGCGCGGCCATCGCTGCCAGATCGCGGGTGTTCGACGCCGGACCCGCGTCACCCTGGCCGTCAATGGCGCGAGCAAGAACCCGGCGCACGTTGGTGTCGACGACGGGATGCCGCTTGCCGTACGCGAAGACGGCGACAGCGCGGGCGGTGTACTGTCCGATGCCGGGGAGGGCGAGGAGTTCCTCCACAGCTGAGGGCACGACTCCGCCGTGCTGCTGTGTGATGGCGACGGCTGCGGAGTGGAGGTTGAGCGCCCGTCGCGGATAGCCGAGGCGCTCCCACGACCGGACGGCGTCGCCGGGCGAGGACGCTGCGAGGTCCGCCGGCGTCGGCCAGCGCGCCAGCCACTGCTCGAGCCGGGGTATCACGCGCACGACGGGAGTCTGCTGCAGCATGATTTCGCTCACCAGGATCCCCCAGGCGGGATACCCGTCCGCGCGCCAGGGCAGCTCGCGCCTGTTGTGCTCGAACCAGTCGTTCACGGCCTGCCATATCGCCACGATCCAAACCTAAACTGGTTGCATGGCCCTCCAGGTTCCCAGTCGCTCCGAGGTGATCGCCGCGCTCGCCGACGAGATCCTGCACAACTACGGCAAGGGACGCTCGATCATTGCCGTCGATGGACTCGACGGGGCGGGCAAGACGGTGTTCGCGGATGCGCTGGCGGCCCAGCTCGGCATCGGCCACCGGGCGGTTTTCCGGGCCTCCCTCGATGACTTTCATAGCCCTCGTTCGGTGCGCTACGCCCGCGGCAGGGATTCGGCTGAGGGTTTTTACCGTGACTCGTTCAACTATGAGACCTTCAAGCGGGTGCTGGTTGAGCCGTTTCGCACGGGTTGGATCGGCTCTTTCGTGCTGCGGGCCTTTGACCTGAAGCGGGATGCCCCGTTCGAGCAGAAGTGGTCGTCCGGCCCTGTGGACGCGTTGCTGGTCGTCGACGGGATCTTCGCTAACCGTCCGGAACTTCGTGGACTTTGGAACTTTTCGATCTGGCTGGAGGTCGATCCGGAGGTTGCGGGGGCACGGGTCAGGGCCCGGGACGCCGAGGAGTTTGAGCACGATCTCCCGAATCCTGAGCGCTATTCGGGCGGCCAGGCGATCTACCTGGACGAGGCGAAGCCGCGTGAGGCAGCGACCGCGATCGTCGATAACAATGACTTCGAGCATCCGAAGCGCGTGTTCGCCGACAGCTGCTGACTGATTTCGCTCGTGAGGGGCGTGAATCTGGTCCCTGAATCGACTCCAGAGACCAGATTCACGCCCCTCACGGAAAGCAACTTAGCCGACGCGGGAAGCGACGTCGGCGGGGGAGAGGAACGTGCCCGAGTCTTCGACCTCGTGCACGAGGGCCACGAGGGCGGCGTTGACGGGCGCGGTGCGTCCGAGCTTTTCCGCTGCGGCGACGACAGCCCCATTGAGGTAGTCGATTTCGGTCAGCGCGCCGCGACGGATGCTCTGCAGCGTTGACCCGGGATTGGGCGTCGATCCCATTCGTCGCGCCATGAGCTTCGGGAGCGATTCCGCGAGCGCCGGGGGAGTGCGGGCGAATAGGCGCAACCGCCAGTCGGTGAGGCCCTGCAGCGGCGCGAAATGGATGCCCTGGGCGATTCCGATGCGCACGTTCTCTTTCATGCTTCGCACCAGGATGCGTCGGAGCCCATCATCCGCGACGACCTGTTGCACGCTGAGACCGGTGATCGCGGGGAGCGCGTTGACCTGGTTGACAACAAGCTTGGTCCACTGTGCACCGACGAAGTTGTGCGTCAGTTCTGTGGGCATCACCTCGTTGAGCACGCTCACCACGTAGCGCGCGGGCAGGTCGCCCCCTCCGCCCACATAGGTGCGCCCGGGCGTGGTGATCGCTATGTGGCCGGGAGACACGAGCGAAGACGCGTACATGGCCAGGCCGCCGAGCACGTCGGACCGCGGCAGCAGCGGAGCCGTCGACGCGACCCCCTCCAAGCCGTTCTGCATCACCAGTATCGGCACCCCGTTGAGCAGCCGTGCGCCCGCGAGGATTGCGGCACGGGAGTCCTGCGCCTTGGTTGCGATGATCGCGAGCTCGGGCGCGCGCGTGAGTTCTTCGTCGGCTTCCACAGCCACAGTGAAGTCGCCCCAGCCGCCAGCGAGGTGAAGCCCGTCAGCCTTGATGGCTTTCAGGTGATCGCCGCGCGCGGTCACCTGCACCTCGTTGCCGGCGCGGGCGAGGAGTGCGGCGATGGCGCCACCGACAGCTCCCGCTCCGATGACGCCTATCCGCATGGTCTCGATACTAGGGGTGGCGGGCGCACCGGCTAGACGAATTGGTCTAGGCGCGAGCTTTTCTTGGCAGTTTGCCGGATGGGAGGGCGAGGGAGGCGAGCGCTGTGACCGCGACGACGGATGCTCCCACCAGCACAGCGGGCACGGCCGCGTTCACATAGCCGGTCGGGGTGAGCTGGCCGTTCGCTCCCGTGAATACGGCGACGAGCACCGCGATTCCGAGTGCGACTCCGATCTCGCGCACGGTCGAGTTGACTCCGCTGGCCTTGGCCCGGTCCTGCTCGCGCATGGTGGCGAGCACGGCGGTGGAGGAGGGCGAGAACACGAGGCCCATGCCGATGCCGGCAAGAATGAACGGGTACAGCATTGTCGTGTATGGCACGGTCGCGGACATCGTGCCGGCAAGCCAGAACAGGGCGATCGACTGGCAGGCGAGGCCCGCCGCGATGAGCACCCGGGTTCCGACGCGCGGCGCGATGATGCCGGCGAGGGGCGCGACGATCATGGGTGCCATTGTCCAGGGCGTGGTCTCGAATGCGGCCTTCAGTGGGCTGGCGCCCTGAACTACCTGCAGGAATTGGATGAGGATGAACACCGATCCGAACATGCCGAAGCTGAATCCGAAGCCCACGATGTTGGCGACGGAAAAGCTGCGGTCGCGGAATAGCCCGAGCGGCACGAGCGGGGTCCTGGTGCGGGTCTCCCACCAGAAGAACACCAGGAGTGCGAGTCCGCCCCCGATCAGGCCGGTCAGAACCTGCGCGCTGTGCCAGCCGGCGTCGTTGCCGCGCACGATGCCGAAGACGATGCCGAGGACGCCGACGCCCACCAGGATCACGCCGAGCACATCGGCCCGCACCCGGTCGCCGAAGCTGTTGGGAAGTGCCAGGAGCACGAGTGGCACGGAGATGACGCCGACGGGTACGTTGATCCAGAAGATGGCCTGCCAGTCCCAGCCCTGCACGACGGCACCACCGATGAGTGGGCCGAGTGCGACCCCGAGGCCGGCGACGCCGCCCCAGATTCCGATGGCGAGCGGGCGCAGCCGCGGAGCGACCGACCCGGCAAGCAGGGTGAGCGAGAGGGGCATCAGGGCTGCGCCTCCGACTCCCTGCACGGCGCGGGCGGCGATGAGCTCGCCCGGTGTAGTGCTGAAGCCGGCTGCGACGGAGGCGAGTGTGAAGACACTGATGCCGATCGCGAAGACGGTGCGTCGACCGAACCGGTCGCCCAGCGCGACGGACAGCAAGATGAAGGTGGCGAAGCTCAGCGTGTAGGCGTTGACGAACCACTGAAGCTGCTCGACGGTGGCACCGAGGTCTTTGTGGATGACGGGCAGCGCGTTGGTCATCACGAGGTTGTCGAGGCTGGCCATGAACATGGGGATGCTCGCGGCGACGATGGCGAGCCAGACGGGGATGCGCCGGCGCGGCGAGCCGGCGACGGCTTCGGCGACGGGGGTGGTCTCTGTGGCGGTCATGGGATGCTCCTGGGGTGGCGCTCGTGCGAGCATTTGTTGTAATCGAATGATTACTTATCCCGAGATTAGTTATCAACTGATACCATGTCAAGTGTGAGTACAACCTCGGCCGCGCCGGCCACCCGTATGGCATCAGACGAGCGTCGAGTCCTCGTCCTCGAGGCTGCGACCGCCGTGTTCGGCGAGCGCGGCTACGCCGGCACGACGACCGACAGGGTAGCCACGGCCGCCGGAGTGAGCCAGCCCTATGTGGTGCGCATGTTCGGCACCAAGGAGAAGCTGTTCCTCGCCGTCCTCCAGCGCGCGCTCGACACCATGATGGCGGCATTTCGGCGTGCACTGGCCGAGCAGTCAGACGTTCCCGTCGGTCGCCGGCTGGGCCTGGCCTACGCCGACCTGCTGACCGATCGTGGCTTGCTGCTCTCCCTGATGCACGGTTTCGTGCTCGGTTCTGATCCGGAGATCGGCCGCGTTGCGCGCTGCGGGTTCCTCGAGGTGTATGCCTTCCTCAAGCAGGACGTCGGCATGAGTCCCGCAGAAGCATCCGACTTCCTGGCCCACGGCATGATGCTGAATACCCTTGTCGGCATCAGGATGACCGACGACTATGAGACCAACCCGGATGCCCGGGAACTGCTCCAAACTTCGATGCCCGACAAGCTGCCCATGCTGCTTCGCCTTCTCGACCCTGCGGGTGCGGCACACTAGTCAGGTGAGCACCTCCGGCATCCTGCTCGTCGACAAGCCTGGCGGGATCACCAGCCACGACGTCGTCTCGCGGGTACGCAAGCTCGCCGGCACGCGCAAGGTCGGGCATGCCGGAACCCTCGATCCCCTGGCAACCGGGCTCCTCATTCTGGGACTGGATGCTTCGACACGACTCCTCACTTTCCTGGTCGGGCTCGATAAGGAATACTTCGCCACGATTCGGCTCGGCCAGGCGACAACGACAGATGACTCGCAGGGCCTCCCCCTGGGCGAGGTTCTCGATGCGTCGACCGTGTCCCGGGACGCGATTGCCGCGGCGATCGTGCCGCTCACCGGCCTGATCCGGCAGGTGCCGAGCTCGGTCAGCGCCATCAAGGTCGACGGTCGACGCGCCTATGACCGGGTTCGCGAGGGCGAGGAGTTCAGCCTCGCCGCGCGCGAGGTGACCGTCAGGGCGTTCGAAATCCTCGACTACAGGCCGGATGAGCTGGATGTGCGGATCGAGTGCTCCTCCGGCACCTATATCCGGGCGCTCGCCCGGGACCTGGGAGCCACGCTCGGGGTCGGCGCGCACCTGACGGCGCTTCGCCGCACCCGTATCGGGCCGTTCGGTGTCGACCGCGCGGCGACGCTCGGCGACAACCTGATGAGTACCCTGCTCGATCCCGCCTCGGTCGCCCGCGAGTTGTTCGCCTCTGTGGTGCTGACGCCGCAGGAGGGCCTCGAGCTCCAGCAGGGCAAGCGGCCACGACTATCCGGCCTTCCCGCCGGCCTCGCCGATTCGGCTGGCCCGATCGCCGCGATCGGCGAGAATGGAACCCTGACAGGACTGGTGTCAACCCAGGCGGGGGTCGCGCGGGTCTTGGTCAACTTTCCGACAGTGCAGGCAAGTCCGACAGTGCAGGTCGGTCAGACAGTGCAGGCAAGTCAGTCAGTGCAGGTCTTTCCGACAGTGCAGGCAAGTCCGACAGTGCAGGTCGGTCAGACAGCTCACAGCGGCGACGAGCGATAGGGGTGGTCGTGTGATCGGGTGGTACACGGTAGTCGAGGTCGCCGTGGCGGCCGCCGCAGGCGTGCTCTGTCTCGTGCTCGGCCTGTTCCGAGTAAAGCCGGGCGACCTGTCGATGGGCGCAACAGCCCTGGTCGAACTCGTGCTCCTCGGTCAACTGGGCATCGCGATCGTCGCCCCGCTGGTCGGCAATTCACCGACGGGAAGCCTGCTCGAGTTCTACATCTACCTGGTCGTCGCGCTGCTGCTGCCGATCCTCGCAGGCTTCTGGGCGCTGGTCGAGCGAGATCGCTGGAGCACCGTCGTCCTGGGGGTCGCCTGCCTCGCGATCGCCGTCATGGCGGTGCGTATGAACATCATTTGGACCGTCCAGATCGCTTAGGGTTGGATCGATGTCAAGCGACCCGACCCCCTCGAACCCGACCGCAGCCGATTCCGACGCTGCCGCTCCGTCACAATCTCGGCGCTCGCTGGGCGTTGGCCGGGTTCTCATCGTCGTGTACGCCATTCTCGCTATCGGGGCCACCTCGCGGGCGGTCTACCAGATGGCGACGGTGTACTCGACGGCGCCCGTCGCGATCACGCTGTCGGCACTCTCCGGCATCATCTACATCGTTGCGACGATCGCGCTGCTCCGCCAGAGCCGCACCTGGTATCGGGTGGCGTGGGTCACCATCAGTTTCGAACTGCTCGGTGTGATCGTCATCGGCACGCTGAGCATCTTGGTGCCGTCCGTTTTTGTGCAGGGCTCCGGCGTGGATGGCACCGTCTGGTCATACTACGGCTACGGCTACCTGTTCATTCCGCTGGTGCTCCCGGTGCTCGGGATGCTGTGGCTGCGCAGCCGGCGCGCGTTGTTTTCGGCGGCCTGAGTGCAATTCTTCGACTCTCTCGCCGCGGTTCCGGCCGGATTCGGGCCCAGCGCGGTCACGATCGGCAAGTTCGATGGCGTGCACGCGGGGCACCGCGCCGTGCTGGCCGAACTCCGGGCGGTCGCGGCGAGGCAGCGGCTGGTTGCCACGGTCGTCACCTTTGACCGCAACCCGCTGAGCCTCCTCGCTCCGGAGCGCTGCCCCGAGGCGCTTGTCAGCAACACCAAGAAAGTCGAACTGCTGGAGGCGGCCGGGGTCGACGCCACCCTGATGCTGCCGTTTGACAAGGTGTTCAGCGAACAGCCGCCCGAGGACTTCGTGTCGTCGGTGCTGGTGGATGCTCTTCGGGCCCGGGTTGTCTTCGTCGGAGAGGATTTCCGTTTCGGCGTGCGGGGCAGCGGAAATGTGGCACTGCTCGACGCACTGGGCGCCGAGTACGGCTTCGAGGTGCAGCACATCCCCGAGGTGCCTGCGGACGCCGGTGCGGGGTCGCGGCGGGCATCCTCCACCTGGATCAGGGAACTTCTGGCGGAGGGCCGGGTCGCCCAGGCCGCTGTTTCCCTCGGCCGCCTGCACAGTATCCGGTCAATCGTGGTCGGGGGAGAGCGTCGCGGTCGCGAGCTCGGCTATCCGACCGCCAACCTGTCACCGGACATCGAGGGACTCATCCCACGGGACGGCGTGTACGCCGCGTGGGCCACTGTCCCCGCCGGCCGCTTTGGCGCTGCCGTGTCGATCGGCAATAACCCGACCTTCGAGGGGGTCCCCCAGAAGCAGGTGGAGGCACACCTGCTCGACCAGAAGCTCGACCTGTACGGTCATCCGATCGAAATCGAGTTCGTCGACTACATCCGCCCGATGAACAGGTTCGAGTCCGCCGCGGCGCTGGCGCGGCAGATGCGTATTGACGAGGAACAGATTCGCGACATCCTGCAGGTGCCGCCTCACCCCTAAGCGTGCTCGCCCCTTCGCCGTGCTCGCCCGTCAGCGTGCCCACCCCTAAGCTTGCTGAGTGCCATCCGACCGCCTGCTGCCGCTTTGGGCGGGGCGGACGGCCGCACTGCTGGGCATTCTGCTTGTCGCGCTTAACCTCAGAACCGTTGTCGCGGCGCTGTCGCCCATCCTCGACCTCGTCTCGCACGACATCAGCCTGAGCCCCGTGGTGATCGGCATCATCGGGGCCGCTCCGCCACTGATGTTCGCGCTCGCCGGCCTCATCACGCCTCGCCTGTCGCGCCTGCTCGGGCTCGAGCTGCTCCTGCTGCTTGCGGTGGCTGCAATGGTGCTGGGGCAGCTCATCCGGGCGCTCTCCCCGAATTCGACGCTGCTGGTGAGCTCCACGGCACTGGCGCTCCTCGGGGCCGGAGTCGGCAACGTGCTGCTCCCACCCCTCGTCAAGCGTTACTTCCCCGACCGGATGACCCAGGTCACGAGCCTCTACGCGGTGCTCATCGCGTTCAGCACGTCGCTTCCCGCGCTCGCTGCGGTGCCCATCGCGACCGCGTTCGGCTGGCGGGCCTCGCTCGGTGTCTGGGTGGCACTGGCGCTCGTCGCCGTCGTCCCGTGGGTCGTCGCCTCGCGGGCCCGCGCCAGGGTGCTGCGCCTGGCCCGTGAATCGGAGGATCCGGACTCCGTTGAGTCGGAACCCGCACTCGAGGCGACGCTGTTTCGCTCTCCGCTGGCCTGGGCGATCATGTTCACCTTCTGCGTGTCGAGCATCAACGTCTACGCGGCGTTCGCCTGGCTGCCGAGCCTCCTGGTCGAGAGCGCCCATGTCAACCGTGGCGTGGCTGGCGAGTTGCTCGCGTTGTACGCGATCGTCGGCTTCCCCAGCGCGCTGCTCGTTCCCGCTATCGCGTCCCGCCTGAAGAATGTGGGCACCCTGATCTACTTTGCGACGGGCTGCCTTGTGCTCTCCGATGTGGGCTTGCTGGCATTGCCCGCGCGGGCAACGGTGCTCTGGGTGGTGCTTGGCGGGCTCGGCGCTCTGCTGTTCCCGCTGTCGTTGCTGCTGATCAATAAGCGCACCCGCACCCACACCGGGTCAGTCGCCCTCAGCGGGTTTGTGCAGGGTGTCGGCTACATCATCGCCGCGGGGAGCCCGCTCGCGTTCGGCCTGTTGCACCAGGCCACGGGAGGATGGGCGGCGTCGCTCGTCTTCTTGCTGGTGGTGACGCTCGTGGCGATTCCGTCCGGGATCATCCTGACGCGACCGCGCTTTCTTGAGGATGACCTGTCGGCCCGCGCCGCCGGCAGGTAAGAAGGCGCGTCGCTGCTATCGTGTGCGCCGTCTAACGGCGGGTTACGGAACGTAACGGCGGGTTAAGGAACGAGCTCCGCGCGATGGATGAGGGCAGCGGCGCCGATGAGCGGCCCGTCACCCGAGAGCCCTGATGGCACCACCCTGACCTTGGTCACGAAGTCGAACGCGGTGCGCTCGGCGATCGCGGCGGCGATGAACTCGAACAGGTCGGGCGTGACATGGGAGAAGCCCCCGCCGATGGCCACGATCTCGAGATCGTCGAGCGACGTCGCCGAGGCGATGGCCTGGCCGAGTGCGCGGCCTGCGCGCTTCACGGCCGCAACCGCAACCGGGTCGCCCGCGGAGTACCCGGCGGCGAGGTCCTCGCCGGTTGTGCCGGTCCAGCCCTGCGACCTCGCCCAGGCCACACTCTTCGGGCCGGAGGCGATGGCTTCTACGCATCCTGTGCCGCCGCACGCGCAGTGGTCGGAGAAGCCGCCCACTTCGATGTGCCCGACGTGCCCGGCGTTACCGGTCGGCCCAGGAACGGAGAGGCCGTCCAGGATGAGGCCGCCGCCCACACCCGTGGATACGATCATTCCCATGACGTTCTGGTGCCCCTGGGCGGCGCCGACCCAGTGCTCGGCGAGGGTGATGCAGAGTCCGTCCATCCTCAGCCTGGTCGGGATGCCGCCGGCGCGGGAGCGCACCTGGTCGAGCAGGGGGTAGCCCCGCCAGACCGGAACGTTCAGCGGGCTCACCAGGCCCCGCACCACATCGATCGGCCCTGCGCTGCCGATTCCGGCTCCCAGGAGCGTTTCACCCGCGGGTACCGTCGCCAGCACGGATGCCAGGACGGAATCGACGGATGCCGCGAGTTCGGCCGAGCTGGCCCGCGGGCCGGTCGGCTGCCGGAACCGGGTCGGGGGCAGCACTGTGCCCGTGTCGTCGACGAGGGCCCCTTCCACTTTTGTTCCGCCAAAGTCGATAGCGAGTGCAAGAGCCATGGGATAGAGCGTAACGACTCAACGCCGACGCCCCCGCTCGGGGGCGTCGCGGTCGTATGCTTGGCGCGTGTCCACGACAGAACTTCACTTTTCGCGGGCCTACGACCTTCCGCCATCAATCGTGTGGGATGCGCTCGTCGATGAAGACCTGGTTGATGGCTGGCTGGCGGCGGCACGCATCGACGCTCGCGTGGGAGGCGACTATCACCTCGACTGGATGAGCGGCACACGCCCATCGCCCACCGCAGGAGTCATCACGGTGATCGAGCCGCCCTCCCGCCTCGCGATGACGACCGACAATCTCGGCGAACTCGAATTCACGCTGGACCCGGTGCCGGGCGGAACGCGTGGCACGGCAACCGAACTGCACGTGCGCATCGTCGTCGGCACCGACCCACGATTGCTCGCGAGCACGCGTGCCCACTGGCTGAGCGCCCTCGACCAGCTCGAATCGCTCCTGCGGGGGCACCCGGTCGACTGGCGCACCTGGCAGGAAGACCGGGGAGCCGCCTGGGAGGCCTACCTGCGCGAAGCCGGCGAGCCCGAATAGTCCGGCCGGTCACTCGGCCCTCGCCGTGCCGTAATCTGGTTGGTCGGAGAACAACGACAATGACGATTTCAACTCCGGTGGCGCTCGCGCCCGCCGAACGGGCAATAGCCCTGCTTGGCGGTGACCTCACCGAGCGATCACTGAGACTTCACCTCGAGGGACTGAGCGGCATCGACGCCGTCGGGCTTGAGCAGCGTGCGGCCGGCCTCGGCACACGTTCGATCAAGACGACATCGAAGGCGTGGGCACTCGACCGCATCATCGAACTCATCGACCTCACCACGCTCGAGGGCGCGGATACGCCCGGCAAGGTACGGTCGCTGGTGGCAAAGGCCATCAACCCCGATCCCAGTGACCAGTCGGTGCCGCGTGTCGCTGCGGTCTGCGTGTACGGCGATATGGTGCCCTACGCCGTGGCTGCGCTCGGTCCAGCCCACGCCGCAGGAACGAGCGAAGGGATCAGCGTTGCCGCCGTCGCGACCGCATTCCCGAGCGGGCGGGCCTCCCTCCGGGTCAAGCTGGCGGACACCGCGGATGCGGTCGCGGCCGGTGCCGACGAGATCGACATGGTGATCGATCGCGGCGCCTTCCTCTCCGGACGCTACGGCCAGGTCTTCGACGACATCGTCGCCGTCAAGGAGGCCTGCCGTCGCGCTGACGGCAGTTACGCCCACCTGAAGGTCATTCTCGAGACAGGTGAACTCAACACCTACGACAACGTGCACCGGGCATCCTGGCTCGCGATCCTGGCCGGGGGCGACTTCATCAAGACCTCAACGGGCAAGGTGGCACCAGCAGCCACGCTGCCGGTCACGCTGCTCATGCTCGAGGTGGTGCGCGACTGGTACCGGCTGACCGGCGAGCGGATCGGCGTCAAGCCAGCCGGTGGCATCCGCACCTCGAAAGACGCCATCAAATACCTCGTGACCGTGGCTGAGACGGCGGGCGAGGAGTGGCTCACCCCGACCCTGTTCCGTTTCGGTGCCTCGAGTCTTCTCAACGACGTGCTGCTGCAGCGCCAGAAGCTGCTCTCCGGCCATTACAGCGGCCCCGACTACGTCACCCTTGACTGACACACCAATCGACTAGCAGAGCACGGTGCACCGATGACCCCATCCCTCACGCCTGAGCCCACCGGGCGTTTTCTCGAGTACGCGCCGGCGCCGGAGTCGACCGCGATCCTCACCCTTCGTGCGGAGTATGGCCTCTTCATCGGCGGCGAGTTCGTGGCCGGCCACGGCAAGTCGTTCGCCACCATTTCGCCGGCAACCGAGAAGCACATCGCCCAGGTTGCCGGCGCGAACGAGGTCGACGTGGACGCAGCGGTGAAGGCCGCGCGCCGCGCCTACGACAAAACCTGGTCGAAGCTGTCGGGCGCCGACCGCGGGAAATACCTCTTCCGCATTGCCCGGCTCGTGCAGGAGCGCGCCCGGGAACTTGCTGTCGCGGAGAGCCTCGACAACGGCAAGCCGATCAAAGAGAGCCGGGATGTCGACATTCCCCTGGTCGCGGCCTGGTTCTTCTACTACGCGGGCTGGGCAGACAAGCTCGACTATGCGGGGCTCGGCGCCGCGCCGCGTGCTCTCGGCGTCGCGGCGCAGGTCATCCCCTGGAACTTCCCGCTGCTCATGCTGGCCTGGAAGATCGCGCCCGCGCTCGCCGCGGGCAACACGGTGGTGCTCAAGCCAGCGGAGACCACGCCGCTCTCGGCCCTGCTCTTCGCCGAGATCCTGCAGCAGGCGGATCTGCCGGCAGGTGTCGTCAACATCCTCACCGGCGCGGGAGCCACCGGGCAGGCGCTCGTACAGCACCCGGGTGTCGACAAGGTCGCCTTCACCGGCTCCACGGCGGTGGGTCGCGAAATCGCCCGGTCGGTGGCAGGAACAGGCAAGAAGCTCACACTCGAGCTGGGGGGCAAGGCAGCAAACATCGTGTTCGACGATGCCCCGCTCGACCAGGCCATCGAAGGCATCGTGAACGGCATCTTCTTCAACCAGGGCCACGTGTGCTGCGCGGGCTCGCGCCTGCTGGTGCAGGAGAACATCCACCATGAGGTCGTGGATCGGCTCAAACAGCGCCTGTCGACCCTTCGGCTCGGCGACCCGCTCGATAAGAACACCGACATCGGGGCGATCAATTCCCGGGAACAGCTCGACCGTATCCGCGAACTGTCCGACATTGGTGAGGCGGAAGGCGCGGATCGCTGGACTGCGGACTGCGCCATTCCCGAGAACGGGTTCTGGTTTGCGCCGACCATCTTCGACAACGTGTCGACCTCGAGCCGTATCGCTCGTGAAGAGATCTTCGGCCCGGTGCTGTCCGTGCTGACCTTCCGCACACCGGCAGAGGCGATCGCCAAGGCGAACAACACCCCGTATGGACTGTCGGCCGGGATCTGGAGCGACAAGGGTTCTCGCATCCTGGCCGTCGCGGACCAGCTTCGCGCGGGTGTCATCTGGGCGAACACGTTCAACCGCTTCGACCCCGCGTCCCCGTTCGGAGGCTACAAGGAGTCGGGTTACGGACGGGAGGGTGGCCGCCACGGCCTTGCCGCCTACCTGACCAATGCTGATGCCGTGCCCGTCCAGGGGCGTTCGCGGGCGCAGAAGGTGGTGGCCCAGTGACGCACATCAGCATCCCGAAGACCTACAAGCTCTACATCGGCGGCGCGTTTCCCCGCAGCGAGAGCGGTCGAACCTACGAGGTGGTCACGAAGTCGGGGGCATTCGTCGCGAATGCCGCCAAGGCCAGCAGGAAGGATGCCCGCGACGCCGTGGTCGCTGCGCGCGCGGCCCAGCCCGGCTGGGCGGGCGCGACCGGGTACAACCGCGGCCAGGTGCTGTACCGCATCGCCGAGTTGCTGGAGGGCCGTCGGGCCCAGTTCGTCGACGAGATCACCGCCACAGAGGGCGGGAGTGCCGCGTCGGCGGGCCGCCAGGTCGACGCGGCGATCGACACCTGGGTCTGGTACGCGGGCTGGGCCGACAAGTACGTGCAGGTCGCCGGCAACGCGAACGCCGTCAGCGGACCGTACTTCAATATCTCGGTTCCTGAGCCGACCGGTGTCGTGGCAATCGTGGCACCGTCCGGTCCAGGCACAGGCACGGGCACGGGCGCAGGAAAGTCCCTCCTGGGGCTCGTGAGCGTGATCGCGCCCGCAATCGTGTCCGGCAACACGGTCGTCGTGATCGCCAGCGAGAGCGCACCGCTGACCGCGATCAGCCTCGCCGAGGTGCTTGCGACCAGTGACGTCCCCGGGGGTGTGGTCAACATCCTCACCGGGTCGGCAGCGGAGATCGCCCCCTGGCTCGCCAGCCACGCCGACGTCAATGCTCTCGACCTCACCGGGGCCGACGGCCTCGACTGGGTCGACCTGCAGGTCTCCGCGGCCGACACCCTCAAGCGTGTGCGCACGCCGGGTGACTTCGGTGCGTCGCTCGACCGTATCGTTGCCTTCACCGAGACCAAGACGGTATGGCACACCAAGTCGCTTATCTGAGACCGCGGGTCGCACAATTCGCGCTGCAGGGCAATCCCGCCCTGTCGCGCCAGCCCGAGGTCCGCAACCCCTGTCGTCGTGTCGGCATCGGCCGTAGCGTCGAAGTATGAGAATCCTGGTCACCGGCGCATCCGGCTACATCGGCGGACGGCTCATTCCCCGCCTGCTCGACGAGGGTCACGAGGTCGTCGCGTTCGTGCGCAACCCGGCCAGCCTGCAGGGTGCCCCATGGTTGTCTGACGTTTCCGTCGCGCACGGCGACCTCACCGATCGCGCCAGCATCGAACAGGCGGTGCAGGGCATCGACGTGCTCTACTACCTCGTGCATTCGATGGCGAGCGGCCGGGATTTCGAGCGACAGGATCGCCTCTCTGCACAGAATGTGGCCGCTGCCGCGAAAACTGCGGGAGTAGGGCGCATCGTCTACCTCGGCGGATTGCATCCGGACGTCGCGAACCTCAGCCCCCACCTTCGCAGCAGGGCCCAGGTCGGAGAACTGCTCATCGCCTCGGGCGTGCCGACTGCCGCGCTGCAAGCGGGCGTGGTCATCGGCTCGGGGTCCGCGTCGTTCGAGATGATCCGTCACCTCACCGAGGTTCTGCCGTACATGCCTGCACCGCGCTGGGTGCGCAACTTCATCCAGCCGATCGCGGTGCGCGACGTCCTCTACTACCTGCTGCGTTCGGCGACGTTGCCGTCCGAGGTGAACCGCACGTTCGACATCGGTGGGCCGGATGTGCTCCGCTACGGCCAGATGATGAATGGCTACGCGGTCGAGGCCGGGCTTCGCCAGCGGCCGATCGCCTCGCTCCCGGTGCTCACCCCGTGGCTTGCGTCGCAGTGGGTCAATCTCGTGACCCCGATTCCGCGATCGCTTGCGGTGCCCATCATCGCGTCGCTGCAGTACGACTGCGTCGCGCACGAGAACGATATCGCCCAGTACATCCCGGATCCCGAGGGCGGCCTGACCGGATACCGCAAGGCGGTGCGACTGGCGCTGGCGAAACTGCGGCTGGGTGAGGTCGAGACCAGCTGGCAGAACGGGTCGGTTCGTGGTGCGCCCAGCGACCCGTTGCCGAGCGACCCCGGCTGGTCGGGCCACACGGTGTATACGGATGTTCGTCGCCAGCACTCCAAGGCGGGCGCGGACCGGCTGTGGCGGGTGATCGAAGGCATCGGTGGAGAGAACGGCTGGTACTCGTTCCCACTGGCCTGGGCGGCGCGCGGATGGGCGGACAAGCTCGTCGGCGGTGTGGGGCTCCGGCGTGGGCGACGCAGCGCGACCCACCTCGAGGTCGGTGACGCGCTCGATTTCTGGCGAGTGGAGCAGCTCGACCGTGGACATTTCCTGCGCCTGCGAGCCGAGATGAAGCTCCCTGGCCCGGCGTGGCTCGAACTCACCGCGGAGCCGGATCCGGACGGTGGGTCCACCTACCTCCAGCGGGCGATCTTCTTTCCCCGCGGGCTCGCCGGTCGCCTGTACTGGTTTTCGATCCTGCCCTTCCACGGAATCATCTTCGCGGGGATGGCGGCGTCGATAACGGCCGCCGCCGAGGCTGTGAAACCGTCCAGTGCTGCGTGAAGGAAGTGCGTTCTCGTCTCGACTAGCGCACAATGGAAGAGCGAGGTGTTTTTGATGAGCGAGCAAGACGACCCCCAATCCAGCCCAGAACCTGCGGAATCGATCGTCTTCGTCGGCGACAGCATCACTGCGGGCGGCGACTGGCAGAAGTGGTTCCCGGAGTACCGGGTTTCGGTTGAGGCGACCCCCGGTGACGCCACAGACCGGTTGAATGAGCGTCTCCCGGCTATCGTCGAACTCCAGCCGCAGACGCTCGCACTGCTTATCGGTGCGAACGATTTCGGCCAGTCCAGGTCGGTCGAGTACGTGGTGCGCAGCATCGAGTACTTCCTCGCGATGGTGCGGCAGGATGTGCCCGGCTCGAGAACCCTGGTGCAGTCGATCCTGCCCCGCGGACGCGAATACGCTGACGATATCCGTGATGCGAACCGGCACCTGCGCCAGTATGCGCAGAATGTGCACGCGCAGTACCTCGATCTGTGGGCGACCATGGCGACCGATGAGGGTGAGCTCCGCCCCGAATTCACGACAGACCGGCTGCACCTGACGGCGGACGGCTACGAGGCGTGGCTCAGTGAGTTGCGGCCCGCACTCGAGCGTCTCCGCGATGCCCCGCCGATGTCGCGCCCGATCTCGATCATCCACGACGCTCGCGTCTAGACCAGCCTGATTGGTCGAGTTCGCCTGTTCGGGTCGAGTTCGCCTGTGCGCGCGGTCGAACTCGACCCGAACGGCGTGATTGGGCTCAGACCGCCCGGATGAGGGCCCGGTAGAACTCGATTCCGCGCAGCCAAGTCGCAACCCGGATGCGTTCGTTGACGGCGTGGAGCGCACCGCGTTCGGCCAATGACATTTCGAAGGGCGTGAAGCGGTAGACGGCATCGCAGATGCGCGTGAAATGCCTGCTGTCGCTTGCCCCCAGCTGGATGTACGGCGTCACGATCGCGCCGGGATACGTCGACTCGATGGCACCGCGGAGCAGTTCCCACTGGGCGCCCGTCGTTGGTGAGATCGGTGAAGGTTCGGAGGGGTTCCTGGCTGTGACTGTGACTCGGTCGTCGCGGATGGCGCGGCGAATGTGCTCGACCGACTCCGCGACGGTCGAACCGACCGCGACCCGCATGTTCACGGTCGCGGTTGCCGTTTCGGCCAGGGCGTTGTCCGCGTCGCTGCCCGACAGCCGGGTAACCACCGCGGTCGTGCGAACCATGGCCCGTGTTTCGTCCCCGAGGCGCGAGAAGAGGGCCAGCAGGATGCCGCGGGTCAGCCACTGGTTGGTGAACAGCCACCGGTACGGCTGGCGCGCCCTCGAGCCCAGCGTGCGGATCATCTCGAGGTTGGTCGGCGAGAAGCGCGCGCGAAAGGATGAAGCATCCAGCCGCACGATCGCTCGCGCGAGCCGAGCCGTCGCGCTCAGTCGCGGAGGGGTGGACGCGTGGCCGCCATCCTGAACCACCGTGAGTTCCACCGACGTGATGCCCTTCTCGCTCACACCGACGACAGCGATCTGGCCGTCGACGCCCGGGAAGATCCCCTCGACGACGGCGCCGCCCTCATCCACCAGCAGTGCCGGGCGCACACCCCGCGATTCAAGGAGCGCGACAATGGCCTGCGCTCCGGATCCCACCGTTTCCTCGTCGTGGCCGAAGCTCAGGTAGATGTCGTTCTCGGGCACGACTCCGTCGGCGATGCAGGACTCGACTGCTTCGAGGATGCTCGCGAAGGCCCCCTTGTCATCGATCGCGCCACGTGCCCAGAGTTCGGTGCCATCCGGCCCTTCGACGAGTTCGGCGCCGAAGGGCGGGTGGTCCCAGCGTTCGTCGCTCGCGGCGACAACGTCATAGTGGGCCAGCAGGAGGGTCGGCGCGAGGGTCGACCGGCCCGCCCAGCGGTAGAGCAGAGAGTGGCCGGCGACGATCTCGCGCGTGAGGGTGCGGTGCACTGCCGGATACAGTTCGGGCAACAGCGAGATGAGGCGGTCGAACTGTCCCCAGTCGACCGTCGCGAGGTCGAGGCGGGAGATTGTAGGGATGCGCAGCAGCGCGCGAAATCGTTCGACCGGTGTCACTGGGCCAGCCTAGGCGCAGGTGACCGAGCCGGTCAGGAGGCTGCCCCCGCTGCCCAGTCGACAACCACCGAGTTCGGGTCATCGCCGAGCCTGGCGTTGAGTTTCGAGCCGGGGAAGAGCAGCGGCAGCGCGGTCGCGGGCACCGGATTGCCGACGACGAGCTGGTAGGGCGTGTCGACTCCTTCGTAGACCGTGAGCTGTAGTGCATACATCTCGATCCCGTCAGCGTTTTTCTTGCCGAGCGGCTGGTCGCCGACGAGCACGACCTTGACGGGCTTGCCATTTTCGAGGAGGTACGCCGCGCTGTGAGCTTTGTCCGTGGTGCGCGCGAGCGTCACCTCGGGCACCTCAGAGTTGAAATCGATGGCGACCTTGCTGTGGTCGGCCGGGTCAACCCGCACCGCGACGACGGCACTACCCGAGGACAACTGGGGGATGACGATCTCCTGTACACGCTGCACGATTGTGGCCTCGAACATGGGGGTGTTGTCGAGGTACACGTTCGCGGTGATGGTGCATTTGCGTTCGACCAGCCCGTTGCCGCTCTGCAGTGTCATGCCCGACATCTGCACGTTCGTGATCTCACCTCGCCCGAGGATGCCGTTCTGGATCACGGATGTGTCTGCGGATCCGATCAAATTTCCGAACCAGCCCATGGCTAGTCACCTGCTCTTTCTTCGTGCTGTTGTCGTGTCGTCGGGTTTCGTTGCTCGCTCCCTGTGGAGCGTGGGTACTGCAACGATCCACAGCGTATGACTGCCGTTCCGGAGTCGACATGGGTAGTGGTTGCCTAAATCTGCGAGAGCGCCAGCGCAAGGGGTGGCGCGACCGACTCCGGTCCGTATCGTGGACTAATGACCTCTCTCTGGCTCGCCGATGCGGCATCAATCCCGACCGACACCTTCGAGCCCGGCGCCCACTTCGATGAGGTGATCGTGGGCGGTGGCATCACCGGGCTGGTCTCCGCCCTGCTGTTCGCCCGGGAGGGCCGACGTGTGGCGGTCGTGGAGGCTCGCACGCTGGGTGCGGTGACCACCGGTCACTCGACGGCGAAGGTCAGCCAGCTCCAGGGCACACAGTTCCAGAAGATTCGCCGTCTGAACCCCCAGAAGATCCTGCAG
>Ga0302202_10000221_pt1 | contig 71907 bp, 64 predicted proteins | sample II_Bog_N3_3_FD_194579 | JGI IMG/M metagenome (GOLD analysis project Ga0302202, IMG submission 194579) | Peat permafrost microbial communities from Stordalen Mire near Abisko, Sweden - II_Bog_N3_3 | ecosystem: Environmental > Terrestrial > Soil > Wetlands > Peat | place: Sweden: Abisko... | reverse complement strand
CGCCGTGCCGACGGTGAAGGTGGTCGAGGCGGCCGAGGTGATGACCGGGGCCTGGTCCACGGTGAGCGTGAAGCTCTGCGTGGCGTCCGGGCTGATCCCGTTCGTCGCCGTGATCGTGATTGGGTACGTACCGCCCTGGCCCGCAGCCGGGGTGCCCGAGAGCGCACCACCGGAGGTGAGCGTCACGCCGGTGGGCAGTGCGCCCGTCTCACTGAAGGTCGGGGCCGGATTGCCGCTGGCCGTGACCGCGAAGGTGCCGGCGGTGCCCACCGTGAAGGTGGTCGAGGCCGCCGAGGTGATCGACGGGGCCACCGGCACGGTTGTCACGCTCAGGGTGAAGCTCTGCGTGGCGTTGGGGTTGATGCCGTTGTTGGCGGTGATGGTGATCGGGTACGAGCCGCTCGACCCGAGGATCGGCGTACCGGAGAGCACACCGGCCGAGGTGAGGGTGACCCCGGCGGGCAGGGCACCCGTCTCCGTGAAGCTGGAGGTCGGGTAGCCGGAGGCCGTGACCGCGAAGTTGCCGGCCACGCCCACCGTGAACCCGGTCGAGTTGGCCGAGGTGATGGCTGGGGCCTCGTCGACCGTCAGCGTGAAGCTCTGCGTGGCGTCAGGCGTGACGCCGTTGGCGGCGGTGACGGTGATCGGGTACGAGCCACCCTGGCCGGCGGCCGGGGTTCCGGACAGGATGCCGGCGGTCGTGAGTGTCACACCGGTGGGCAGCGTGCCCGACTCGGTGATGCTGGCGGTCGGGTACCCCGTGGTGGTGACCGAGAAGGTCCCTGCGGTGCCCACCTTGAAGGTCGCGGACGCGGCCGAGGTGACGGCCGGCGCCTGGTTGACGGTCAGCGTGAAGCTCTGCGTGGCGTCAGGCGTGACGCCGTTGGCGGCGGTGATGGTGATCGGGTACGAGCCACCCTGGCTGGCGGCCGGGGTTCCCGAGAGCACGCCGGCCGAGGTGAGCGTGACGCCCGTGGGCAGCGTGCCCGTCTCGGTGAAGGTGGCGGACGGGAACCCGGTGGCGGTGGCGGTGAAGGTCCCTGCCGTGCCGACCTTGAACGTCGTGGCGGCGGCCGAGGTGATGGCAGGAGCCTCGTCGACCGTGAGCGTGAAGTTCTGTGTCGCGTTGGGGCTGACCCCGTTGTTGGCCGTGATCGTGATCGGGTAGGTGCCACCCGAGCCGGCGGCCGGGGTGCCGGCCAGCACGCCGGCGGTCGTGAGGGTGACCCCGCTCGGCAGCGTGCCCGTTTCGGTGAACGACGACGCCGGATTACCTGACGCCGTCACGTTGAAGGTCCCTGCCGTACCTGCGGTGAAGGTGGTCGTATTGGCCGAGGTGATCGACGGTGGAGTCGAGCCGCCACCGGAGATGGTGACCGTCCAACGAGGACTCGGTGCCGCGTACGTGGGCACCGGAGCCGACTCACCCTGATTGAGGTACGACGCCAGATCCGTCGGGTACGCGTCAAGGTTGAGCGAGCCGATCGTCTGCACGTTCGTCACCACGACGAACTCTGTCTCGGCCGTGCTGACCGTGCCCGACGACGCCGTGACGGTCCACTGGGCGGTCACGGTGGGCAAGCTCAGCTGCGAACCGCCGGGGATCTGCGTCCCGACGTTGAGTGAGGTTTCGATGTAGGGGTAGGTGGCCTTGAAGTTCCCGGTGAAGTTGGCCGTGCAGGTGTTCGGCACGAAGCCCATCGCCTGGGTGCACAGCGTGGCCGTGAACTTGCCCGTCGTCGCGGTGTCACCGCCGGTCACCGCCAACGAGCCCGGGACCAGCGAGATGCCGGTCGGCACCGGGGTGATGGACCGGTAGCCACCGATCCCTTCCACCGTGAACCCAGAGTTGGTCGAGGGCAGGTTGGCCTCCGTCGGGGCGGTCACCGTGGTGAACGTCGAGCCGGTGGAGGCCGTGGACGGGGCGACGACGCCACTTCCCGTGTCCTCGACGACCGACACCACGATGCCGTCGGCGTCCAGCTGGTTGCCGACATAGAAGCCGTTCGCCGCTGGCGTGTACGTCATGGTGGCTGTGGCACAGGTCGACGTCGGTGCCGACTGGCATACCTGGATGGTGGCCGTCTGCGTTCCGGTGGTCGTGACGTTCGTGTCCCAGATCGTCGACGACCCTTCGGTGACGGGGGTTGGGTTGCCCTGGGCGGGCGTATAGAGGAGTTGGTTGCCCTGGACCGCAACGGAGCCGGACGAGGGCTGGGCGGTGACGGTCACACCCGGCGTGACGGTGCCGCCACCGGTGATGAGCGTGGCGGCGTTGAAGCTCTGCATCTGGTAGGGGATGGCCGTGCCTGTGCTCGTCCCTGTGAGGGTCGGCGCGAAGGTGATGGTGAAGCTGCCAGTGGTACCTCCGGTGACTGCGTAGTTGCCGGTGGTCAGCCCGTTGGTGAAGCCAGTCAGGTACACCCGCTGTCCCGCGAACCAGGTGCCCACGGAGGAGATGGTCACCGTCGTGCCCGCCTGGCTGGTGGCCGTGACCGCGGAGGCCGTGACCGTGGTGAACACGAGGGCGCTACCGGTACCTGAGCCGGTCAGCGCCGGGGCGAAGGTGAAGGTGAAGCTTCCCGTGGCCCCGGTCAGGACCGTGTAGGTGCCAGCGGTCAGTCCGTTGGTGAACCCGGACAACCCGACCTGCTGGCCGGCCGTCCAGGCGCCTGCCGCGGTGACGGTCACCGTCGAGCCGGTCTGGCTCGTAGCCGTCACCGGGACGGCGACACCGGCTGCGTTCGCATACGAGGCGTTGCCATTGGCCACCGCCAGCGTGCCGTTGTAGGCGAACCGGTCGGATGAGCCCGTCGCCGAGGTCAGTCCATCGGCGGTCACCGTGATGTCCACGGTGCCCGTGCCGGCCGGCGCCACGGCGGTGAGGGAGGTCAGCGAGTTGACCAGGAACGAGGAGGCAGCAGTGCCGCCGAAGTCCACGGCGGTCACGTTGTCGAAGCTCGTGCCCGAGAGGGTGACCTGCGTGCCGCCACTATCCGGGCCACCTGCGGGGCTGGCCGTGGTGGTGACGCCGGTCACGGTCGGGGTGCTCACGTAGGTGAACGTGTCCACGGCCGGGTTTGCGGCAGTTGTCCCGCCCGATGGGGGAGTCGTCACGGTGACGTCGACCGGGCCGACGGTTCCCGGCGGGGCGTTGGCGGTGATCTCGGTCGACGAGTTGACCACGAACGACGTCGACGGGGTCGATCCGAAGTCGACCGCTGAGGCACCCCCGAAGTTGGAGCCGAAGATGATCACGGGCGTGCCACCGGCCGCGGAGCCGACGGCACCCGCCGAACTCGGCGACACGAGGCCCGTACCAGTGCCCGTGGTGGAGCCCCAGTTCGTCACGGTGAAGCTGCCGGTCCCGCCGGTGATGACGGTGTAGACGGCCGCCGGCAGGTTGTTGCGGAAGGCCGAGAGGTTGACCAGCTGACCTGCCGTCCAGGTACCGGCGGCGGTGACCGTGAGCACCGTTCCGACCTGGCTGGTGGCGGTCACCTGGGTGAGGCCGACGCCCGTGACCGTCGGCGGGGTGAGCCACTCGTAGGTGTACGTGTCGTCACCGGGCGCCGCGGGGGTGGAGGCGACGCCGCTGACGGTGACGATCACCTCTACGGCGGCCGGGGAGTGGGCCGGGGCGGGAGGTACGGTTGCGGTGATCTTGATGCCGGAGTTGAGGACGAAGCTCGTGGCCGGCACGCCACCGAAGGTCACCGAGACGCTGCCGGCGACCGTGCCGAACCCGGAACCGGCGATGATGACGCTGTTGCCACCATTTGCGTTGTTCGTCGCCGGGGTGAGCGACTTCACGGTCACACCAGTTGCGGCGGAGGCCTGGCTGACGCCGACCACGGAGAGCCCGACGAGGCTCAGCAGCGCGACCAGAAGGACTCGTGCGACCTTGCCCACTGCGGACACGCGCGTTACGGACTGCTCCATCGACCCAACCCCCGGGATTCGTCATCCATGCGCAACCGTCGCCCGACTCACCCCGGCGACGACTGCGGGCCCGCATCTGCGGACGGCCTGACGGTAGGGGATGGCGCGGGACATTGCAATGCGAACGGGAGAATTGTTCCGCCGCCCCGAAATCGTGTGGTCGATCACCCACGCAGGGTGGCGGCTGTGATCGGTCGGGGGACGCGTAACGGCCCCTCCCTGGAGGGGGAAGGGCCGTCGCGCCGTGGCGGTTCCGGTACGACCGGTCCGGTCAGGCCTGCTCGACCGCCTTCACCAGTTTGCCCAGGGTGTCCTTGGCGTCACCGAACAGCAGTGTGGTCTTGTCGTCGAAGAGCAGGTCGTTGTCGATGCCAGCGAAGCCAGGGCGCATCGAGCGCTTGAGGAAGATGACCGCGCCGGCCTCGTCGGCGTTGATGATCGGCATGCCGTAGATCGGGCTGCCCGGCGTGTTCTTGGCCGCCGGGTTGACCGTGTCGTTGGCGCCCACCACGAGGGCCACGTCGCACGTGCTCATCTCGGGGTTGGCCTCGTCCATCTCCTTCAGTTCGTCATAGGGGACGTTGGCCTCGGCCAGGAGCACGTTCATGTGCCCGGGCATGCGGCCGGCCACGGGGTGGATGGCGTAGAAGACCTCCACCCCTTTGGACATGAGCAGGTCGGCAAGCTCGCGGGCGGTGTGCTGCGCCTGGGCCACCGCGAGGCCGTAGCCGGGGATGATGACCACCTTGCGGGCATAGGCGAGGAGGACGCCGATGTCCTCGGCCGTGCCGGTCTTGACCTGGCGGGTCTCCCCCGTCCCGTCGGCACCGCCGGCGGCGGTGACCACGGAGCCGAATGCGCTGAACAGCACGTTGGCCAAGGACCGGCCCATCGCCTTCGACATCATCCGGGTGAGCAGGATGCCCGAGGCGCCGACCAGGGTGCCGGCGATGATGAGCAGGTTGTTGTTCAACGTGAACCCCGATGCGGCCACCGCGAGTCCGGTGAAGGAGTTCAGCAACGAGATCAGCACCGGCACGTCGGCGCCACCGATGGGCAGGACGAAGATGATCCCGAGCACGAGCGACAGCACTGCGGTGATGATCATCAGGGTCACGCTGCCGGTCAGCAGGGTGGCCACGGCCAGGCCGACGATGGCGACACCGACGAGTCCGTTGATGACCTGCTGGGCCGGGTACGTGATCGGGCGCCCCGTCATCAACTCCTGGAGCTTCGCGAACGCGATCGCACTACCGCTGAAGGACACGCAGCCGATGAGGAGGCCGATCAGGCCCTCGGCGATCGTGTACACCGCCGGTTTGTTCGGGAGATGGGAGTGCTGCAGGAACACGACGATCGAAATGAGCGCGGCGGCACCGCCACCCACCCCGTTGAAGATGGCCACCAACTGCGGCATCGCCGTCATCTTGACGAGGCGGGCGACCGGCACCGCGATGACGGCGCCGATGACCATGGCCACGATCGCCAGGACGAGGTTGGTGGTGTGGTGCCCGAACCCCGCTTCGGGGTTGAAGAACGTGGCCACCACGGCGACGGTGGCCGCACCGGCCGCCAGCAGGTTGCCGTTGCGCGCCTGCTTGGGCGAGCTCAGACCCTTGAGCGCGACGATGAAGCAGACCGCGGCCAGCAGGTAGACGAGGTCGATGATCTCGGTGCTCCAGATGACGGCGATCACTTGGCACCGTCCTCGGCGTCGGCGGACTTCTTGCGGGCCGGGCCGTCACCCGGCTTGGCCTTGAACATCTCGAGCATCCGGTCCGTCACCGTGAACCCGCCGACGATGTTGAGAGTGGCGAGTAGCACGGCAAAGAAGCCGAGGATCATCTGGGCGGTCCCGGAGGCCGTACCCAGCACGATCATGGCGCCGACGAGCACGATGCCGTGGATGGCGTTGCTGCCCGACATGAGCGGCGTGTGCAGGATGCTCGGCACGCGCGAGACGACTTCGTTGCCGACGAAGATCGCCAGGATGAAGATCGTGAGGAATTCGAGGATCCCCGTGGTGTTCATGACTCCCCCTGCTGCTTGTCTGCGTCGCCGTCAGGCGCCTCGGTCGCTTCGGGTGCGGGCTCAGGTGCCGCCGGTGCCGGGACGCTGATGCCGAGCGCCTCCGCCGTCGGTGCGTGGACGACCTGTCCCGCCCGGACCACGCAGGTGCCGGCGACGATCTCGTCGTCGAAGTCCGGGACCAGCTCCCCGTCCTTGACGACGAGGCCCAGGAAATTCGCAATGTTCCGGGCGTAGAGGAAACTGGCGTGCGTGGGCATCGACGATGGTGGATTCGTGAGGCCCACCACCGTGACACCACCGACCCGCACGTCCTCCCCCGGCTTCGACAGTTCGCAGTTACCGCCGGAGTCGGCGGCCATGTCGACGATGACGGCGCCTTCGGACATGCCGTGGACCATCGCCGCGGTCACCAGTACCGGCGCCTTCCGCCCCGGGATCTGGGCCGTGGTGATCACGACGTCGGAGGCGACCACCTCCGCGGCCAACAGCTCCTGCTGCTTGGCCAGGTACTCGGCCGACTGCTCCTTCGCGTACCCGCCGGCGCCGTCCTGGGTCTCGAGGTCGAGCTCCACGAACTTCGCTCCGAGGCTCATCACCTCTTCCTTCGCCGCGGCACGCACGTCATAGGCACGCACGACGGCGCCGAGGCGGCGCGCCGTGGCGATCGCCTGCAGGCCGGCCACGCCCGCCCCCATCACCAGGACCTTGGCCGGCGGCACGGTGCCGGCGGCGGTCATGAACATCGGGAAGAACTTGGCGAGGTGCTCGGCCGCCGACAGCCCGGCGCGGTAACCCGAGACGGTCGCCTGCGACGACAGGGCGTCCATCGACTGTGCCCGGCTGATACGCGGCAGGAGGTCGAGGCTGTAGACCGTGGCGCCCTTGGCCGCCAGCGCTTCGATCAGGTCGGTCGATGCCAGCGGCTGGAGGAAGCTGATGACCGATGCGCCCTGGGGCAGCAGGGCCACCTCCTCGACGGTCAGCGGCTGCACGTGGGCGACGAAGTCGGCGCCCGCGAGCGCGGCCGCCGCATCGGGGACGACAGTTGCCCCAGCCTCGACGAATTCCTCGTCGGCGAACCGGGCGTCTGCAGCGGCGCCGGCCTGCACGACCACGTCGACGCCGGTCTTGGCCAGCTTTGCCGCCACCTCGGGGACGATCGCGACGCGATGCTCCCCCGGGCGCGACTCCTTGATGACAGCGAGTTTCACGGGCATGGGTATATCAGGCAATCGGGGGGCAGAGACCATTCCTGCCTGGCAGAGGAGTGGTGCTGCAGCGGACAGGACATCGTAGCCACGTGCCCCGCCGCCGACGCTGGTGGCTGCGGCGTCCGGGCGGGCCTGCCCCGCCGGGCCCTCGTCACCGGTCGGACAACGGGCGGGGGGCAGGCGGTGACGGGTTCTGGTCATCGCGACCCGAACACCCGGTTCACGCCCGGGATACTGCGGTGCAGCCGATCGTTCAGCCCCGCCGCACCTGGTCCATGTCGGGCACGGCGGCGGGGGCGGGCGGCGCTTCCGAGGCATCGGGCTCGGGCTCGAGGTCGGTACGGAGCGAGTCGACCGGGACCGTGGTGCCGTCGGCGAGGAGGAGGGTCTGGCCCTCGGTCCGGGAGAAGACGGGGATCTCGGGACCTGCAGCGAATGTGCGGACGTCATCCCGCGAGATGGGATGGGCGAAGAAGAAGCCCTGGGCGGCGTCGGCACCGAAGCTGGCGGCGATGCGCACCTGGGCGGCCGTCTCGACCTGCTCCACGATGGCGGACATCCCGAGGGAGTGGGCCATGTGGATGACGGTCTCGACCACCAGACGGTTGATCCCCTGGTTCGACTCGAGACCGGCCACGAACGAGCCGTCGATCTTCACGGTGCTGATGGCGTGCCGCTTGAAGGGCTCGAACGACGACCAGTTCGTGCCGACGTCGTCGACCGACAGCTGCACGCCCATCTCGCTGATGGCCTGCAGGTCAGCGGCGGCCGTCGGGTCCACCACGGCGTCCTCGGTGACCTCGATGTTGAGCTGGTCGCTCGGGAAACCCGTCTGCTGGAGTGCACCGCGCACCGCCTCGGACACCTCGCCACGCTGGAGCTGCTCCACGGTGCAGTTGACGCCCAGCTGGATGCTGCGGGACCAGCTGCAGGCCTCCTCGCACGCGGCGGCCACGATCCACCGGGTCAGCGGACCGATGTCACCACTGGCCTCGGCGGCCGGAATCAGCAGATCCGGGGAGATCCGGCCCCGGGTCGGGTGGCGCCACCGCACCAGGGCTTCCATGCCGAGCAGGCGTCCGGTGGAGACGTCGACGACGGGCAGGTACTCCAGGTAGGGGGTTCCCTGCAGGGTGAACGTCGGCTCCGGGTAGGTCAACATGTGACTCGTCACTCCTGGACACTGTTCTGCCGCCCCAGGCGGGGCGATCCACGACTTCCGGTCCTGTGCACTTCCATCGTCCCGGAACTAGGCGAACTTGAGCGCCCGGGCGGTCGTAGTCGGCACCCCCGGTGGCGACCCGGACGGCGGTGCCGGCCCGGATCGCCGGGGTCAGGTGGAGCGCTCGACGGCGGTCAGGAAGGCGGGACGCTCACCGCCCCCGTGGGCGACCAGGTTGGCGCCGCTGATGTAGGCGGCCAGGGGCGACGAGAGGAAGAGGCAGATGCCCGCCATGTCCTCGGGCGTGCCGAAGCGACCGAGCGGGACGGTGGCCGCCACCGCCGCCATCCCGTCCGGGCCGCCGTAGTGCCCGTCGGCCGACTCGGTGGCCACCAGGCCCGCACTCAGGGTGTTGACCCGCACCTTCGGTGCCCACTCGACGGCCAGGGACTGGGTCAGGCTGACGAGTCCCGCCTTGGCCGCGCCGTAGGCCGCGGTGCCCGGCGAGGGCCGCAGGCCGCTGACCGAGCCGATGCTGACGATCGACCCGCCCTCCTCCTGCTCCTGCATCACGGCGTTGGCGGCCTGCGCGCAGTAGAGCGGCGCGAGCAGGTTCAGGTTGACGATGGACGCCGAGAACCTCGGCGAGGCCGTGGCCGCGTCCGCATTGGGCGACCCGCCGGCGTTGTTGACCAGCACGTCGAGCCGGCCGAACCGCCCGACCGCCGCCGTCACGACCCCGGTCGCCTGCTCGGGGTCCCGGATGTCGGCCGGCACGAAGACGGCTCGGCGGACGGTGCCCGCCCGGTCCCGCCCCGTGGGCAGGTCGGCATCGGTCATCGCCGACCGACCGCAGACGACGACGTCGGCACCGGCGGCCAGGAACGCCTCGGTGATGCCGCGGCCGATACCCCGTCCCCCGCCGGTCACGACGGCCACACGCCCATGGAAGTCCAGGGGATCCCCGCCGTCGTCCCTCCCGTCCGCTGCCACAGCTGCCTCCCTGGTTCCGACTGGTACTGTCCTGACCACTATTACCTGACACTGCATCAGATCGGAAACCATCGGGGCCCGGTCGTGGTGTCGGGCGAGCCAGCACCCGTGCACGCCGAGTGCGTGGCCGCGCCCTCGCCGTGCCCTCCGGCCCGGCTCGGTCCGCGAGCCACGCCGCAGACCTCCGGAGCCGACCATGCCCATCACCACCCACCAGGACCGACCCGGCATCGCCGAGGTCGTCATCGACCACCCGCCGGTCAATGCCCTCGACGTCGCCGGTTGGTTCGGTCTGGCCGACGCGGTGCTGGCCGCAGGACGGGTTCCCGAGAACCGGGTCGTCATCCTCCGTGCCGAGGGTCGCGGCTTCTGCGCAGGGGTCGACATCAAGGAGATCCAGGCTGAAGGGGACAAGGCGCTCATCGGAGCGAACCGCGGCTGCTTCGCCGCCTTCGCCGCCGTCTACGAGTGCGAGGTGCCCGTCATCGCCGCGGTCCAGGGCTTCTGCCTCGGCGGTGGCGTCGGGCTGGCCGGCAACGCCGACATCGTGGTGGCTTCGGACGATGCCACCTTCGGACTCCCCGAAGTCGACCGGGGCGCCCTCGGCGCCGCCACCCACCTCTCCCGGCTGGTCCCCCAGCACCGCATGCGGTCGATGGTCTACACGGCCAAGCCGGCGACGGCCGCCGAACTCCACCACTACGGCTCCGTCCTCCGGGTTGTCCCGAAGGACGAGCTCGTGTCCGCGGCCTACGAGGTCGCCGAGGACATCGCGGCGAAGAGCCCGACGATCATCCGCCGTGCCAAGGAGTCGCTCAACGGCATCGATCCCGTCGACGTGAAGTTGAGCTACCGGCTCGAGCAGGGCTTCACCTACGAGCTGCACGTCGCCGGTGTCGCCGACGAACAGCGCGCCGCGTTCGTCGAGAAGCGTGACGCGGACACCACCCGATGACCGCCGACACGCACGCCCCACCGCCCGTCGACCGGCCGGCTCCCGAACCGAGAGGATCCGCTCATGTCTGACAAGCGCCTCAGCCTCGACGAGCTCGTCGGCGGACTGTCGTCCGGCATGACCATCGGTATCGGCGGCTGGGGGTCGCGACGCAAGCCCATGGCCGCCGTCCGGGCGATCCTCCGCTCGGATCTGACCGATCTGACCGTCGTCTCCTACGGCGGCCCCGACGTCGGACTGCTCTGCGCCGCCGGCAAGGTGGCCAAGGCCGTCTACGGCTTCGTCACCCTCGACTCCATCCCTACCGATCCCCACTTCAAGGCCGCCCGCCAGTCGGGCGCCATCGAGGCCATGGAGGTCGACGAGGGGATGTTCTACCTGGGCCTCCTTGCCGCCTCGCAGCGGGTGCCGTTCCTCCCCACCCGGTCCGGACTCGGTTCGGACGTGCTGACGGTCAATCCGTCGCTGCGTACCGTCCGTTCCCCCTACGACGACGGCGAGGAGCTCGTCGCCATGCCGGCGCTCCGCCTCGATGCCGCCATCGTGCACGTCAACCGTGCCGACGCCTCCGGCTCCGGCCAGATCCTCGGACCCGACCCCTTCTTCGACGAGCTGTTCCTCGGTGCGGCCGACCGCCGGTTCGTCACCACCGAACGGATCGTGCCGACCGACGAGCTGGCCACAGGTGGCCCGCTGCAGTCCCTGTGCATCAGCCGATTGCTGACCGACGGGGTGGTCGAGACTCCCGGCGGCGCCCACTTCACCGCGTGCGTGCCCGACTACGGCCGTGACGAGGGGTTCCAGAGGGAGTACGTGGCTGCTGCCCGCGACCCCGACTCGTGGGCCGCGTTCCGGGATCGCTTCCTGGCCGTCGACGAGGACGGCTACCAGGCCGCCACCCGCGAGGCTGCCGAGGAACGGGCCGCCGCCAAGGCCGCCAAGGAGGGCGCATGAGCGAATCCACCACCACCGGTGTCACCCGGGCCGAGTACTGCGCCGTCGCCTGCGCCGAGGTCTTCCGAGGTGACGGCGAAGTCATGGCGAGCGCCTTCGGGACCGCCCCGGCCCTCGGCGCCCGGCTCGCCCGGCTGACCTTCGCGCCGGACCTCGTCCTGACCGACGGCGACGCCGCGCTCGTCGACGGCGCGCCACCACTCGGCGCGCCCCCGGCATCCCTCGTCCTCGAGTCCCACATGCCCTACCGGCGGGTGTTCGACGTCGTCTGGTCGGGGCGGCGCAACCTCATCATGATGGCGTCGCAGATCGACCGCGCCGGCAACCAGAACATCAGCGCCATCGGCCCGTGGGAACGACCGAAGGCACAGCTCGTCGGCGTGCGGGGCGCACCCGGCAACACGGTGAACCACTCGACCAGCTACTGGGTACCCAACCACTCGACCCGCTCGTTCGTGGAGCAGGTCGACGTCGTCTCGGGCGTCGGCTACGCCCGGGCCGAGGCGGCCGGACCCTCGGCCACCAGATTCCACGAGATCCGCTTCGTGGTGTCCGACCTCGGCGTCTTCGACTTCGCCTCGCCCGACCACTCGATGCGGCTCGTGTCGGTGCATCCCGGCGTGTCCGTCGACGACGTGGTCGCAGCCACGGGGTTCGCGCTCGTCCTCCCCGACGAGGTTCCCGAGACCCGTGACCCGACGCCCGAGGAGTTGGAACTGCTCCGCACGGTGCTCGACCCACGTGGACTGCGCGACCGCGAGGTGTCGGCATGACCCACGCCGCACTGCACACCCCGTTCTGCGACCTGGTCGGGGTCCGGTACCCGATCGTCCAGACCGGAATGGGCTGGGTGGCGGGGCCCCGACTGGTGGCGGCCACGGCGGAGGCCGGCGGCCTCGGGATCCTCGCCTCGGCCACGATGACCTACGAGGAGCTCGTCGAGGCGATCGGTGAGGTGCGGGCGCGCACCGACCGACCGTTCGGCGTCAACATGCGCACCGACGTCGCCGACGTGGGCGACCGCGTGGCGCTGATGATCGACAACGGCGTCCGGGTGGCGAGCTTCGCCCAGGCGCCGAACCCGGCCCTGGTCGACCGGTGCCGCACGGCCGGTCTCGTGGTCATGCCCACCATCGGCGCCCGCCGCCACGCGGAGAAGGTCGCCGAGTGGGGTGTCGACGCGGTGATCGCCCAGGGAGGAGAGGGAGGTGGGCACACCGGTGCCGTTCCGACGTCGCTGCTGACGCCGGCGGTCGTCGACGCGGTCGGTGACCGTGTCGCTGTCGTGGCGGCCGGGGGCTTCTTCGATGGTCGTGGGCTCGTCGCCGCGCTGGCCTACGGCGCGTCCGCCATCGCCATGGGGACACGCTTCCTGCTGACGCAGGAGAGCCGGGTCCCCGATGGCGTCAAACGCCTCTACCTCAAGACACCGGTGACCGGGACGGTCGTGTCGACGGCCGTCGACGGGGCACCGCAGCGCGTCATCCGCACCGACCTCGTCGACCACCTGGAGAAGTCGGGTTGGCTCCGGGCACTGCCCCGGGCCCTCACCAATGCCCACGCCTTCCGCAAGGAGACCGACACCACCCTGGTCGCCCTCGCGAAGGAGGGCGCGGCGATGAAGAAGGGCAACGACCTGTCGTGGCCGCAGGTGGTCATGGCGGCCAACGCGCCGATGATGACGAAGGCCGCGCTGGTGGACGGGCGCACCGACGTCGGCGTCCTACCGACCGGCCAGGTCGTCGGCGCCATCGACGAACTGCCGACGGTGGAGGAGCTCATCTCGCGGATCATGGGCGAGGCCGGCGCGGTGCTCGACCGACTCGGCGCCTGACCGGTCAGCTCGCGCCACGCCGGCGCGGTTCACGACGCGTCACCCGGCGCCGGCCCGTCGACCGAATTCCACCTTCCGTCACGCCACGTCGGCGCATCTCGTCACCTGTCGTCGCGTCACATGCTGTCGTTCCCTATCTCGTCGCCGCCCACCGATGCGCACACCGCCATCGGCCACGCGCCGCGCGTTGCGCGTCACGCGTAGGCACCGCGGCGACGCGTCGGCCGGTCGCCTGGCGGTGCCCACGACGCGGCGGCCGACCGAACGACGAGGCGCGGGCATCGACGGGCGTGTTCGCCCACATCGGCCACGGACAGGTCCTCGGCATCGGTATGGACAGATTGCCCATTGTGCGGCTTGGGCAACTAAGCGATAATCGGGTCCCCAAGGCGAAGCCCATCAGACGGAGCGGACCGCGCGGTACGTGGTGCACACCGGAGGAGCGGGCGACGTCGGGCCGGGTCGCTGGTCGTCCAGCCGGAGAGGAGTTGCGGTGTCGGAAGGTACCTTGCCGGGAACTACGGAGCGCACGGCACGACGGAACACGCCCACCTCCATCACCGGCGTCGGCGCCGTCACCGGGTACGGGTGGGGACGCAAGCACGTGTGGGACGGCTTCCTCCTCGGCGAGAGCGCTGTCCGGCTGACCACGGGACTCGACGGCTTCGTCGACGGTGGCGAGGCCTGGTTGGCCACCATCACCGATGAGGGTGACCGTCGCGACGGGCCGAGCCGGTACATGCAGGCTCTCCGCTTCGCCGCCCGCGAGGCCATCACCGACGCCACCGATCGCGGGTGGAAGCCCGGGAAGGTCGTCGGCGTCGTCCACTCCATCGTCCTCGGCGACGTGGAGATGTGGAGCGAGTACTACCACGAGGCCCCCGAGCGGGTCCGCGTCAAGCGCTGGGTCAACATGCTCCCGTCCACCGTCATCTCGCAGTTGATGAAGGAGAACGACTTCCACGGTCCGACGATGTCGGTGTCGGCCATGTGCGCCTCGGCCAATGCCGGGATGTTCACGGCCAAGTCGTGGCTCGACTCCGGTATCTGCACCGACGTCATCCTCCTCGCCACGGACCTGTCCGGCATCCCGATCAACCTGCGTCGGTTCAAGGATCTCGGCGTCGCCGTGCTCGACTCCCCTCCCTTCGACGCGTGCCGTCCGTTCCAGGAGGGCAGCCGCGGCTTCGTCGGCGGCGAGGCGGCCGTCGCCATGGTGCTCTCCAGCGAGGACACCGGCTCCTACGCGCAGGTCCTCGGCGGGGCGATGACGATGGATGCGTTCAACCTCGTGGCCGTGGCCCCCGACATGTCCGAGCTCGAGCGGTGCTACCGCGAGGCACTGGCGGTCAGCGGCGTCGACGCCTCCGAAGTCGCCTACATGAACGCCCACGGGCCCGGCACGGCCCAGTGCGACGCGGCCGAGGGCATCATGCTCGACCGTCTCTTCCCCGAGGCGGCCGGCATCTTCTCGATCAAGCCCCTCGTCGGGCACTGCCAGGCCGCCGGCGCCGCCGTCGAGATCATGGCCACCATCTACGCCTTCCAGACCGGCTACGTCCCGGCCCCACCACAGGTGGCCCCGGGACATCCCCGACTCGTCGACGGGCTCACGGCCCGACGCCCCGGCCCGATGCTGAAGTCCTCGATCGGCATGGGCGGATACAACACGGCCATCGTGCTGGGAGAACCCTCCACCTGAGCTGCAGCTCCGCCGAAGCGCCACCTGTGGCAAAGGCTAAAGATTGACCGGGGGGCCGCCGATATCTAGGGCCTATGGTCACGACGAGCGAATTCGACGGCGGGCGCCGGACGGTCTCGTTCGACCGTGTCCAGCTCGGCGACACCACCTTTCCCGAGCACCCGTTCGAGATCTCGCAACCCATCGACCTGACCGGCGACGGGCTCCCCACGGTCACCTGGGTCTACGACAGCACGAAGGACCTCGTGACCTGGTCGTCCCCCATCGAGGAGTTGTTCGGGTTCCCCCTGGGGATCCGGGGGTTCTCGGTCGTCCAGGGATCGAACCTGGGCGAGCCTGAGGTCCTGCGACCCCCGGCCGACTTCGGCCAACCGGCCGACATCGGTGCCGACCTGCTCGCCCCGATCCTGGCGCCGATCCGCGCGGGGGTCCCGCCTGCCGAGTTCGACCTCAACTTCACGGTGACCTGCCCCGACGGCACCACCCGGGTGGCCGTCATCCGCGCTTCCCCCCTGCCGGACGAGGACGACCCGAGGAAAGCCGCGCTCTACGGCGGCGTCGTCATCGACGTCACCGCCCAGCAGAAGTTCGAGTCGGAGCTGGGTGAGCTGGTCGACCGCTACCGCCTCCTGACCGAAGTCTCCCCCGACGTGGTGATCGTGCACCAGGACGGCCTCCTGGTCTACGGCAACCGGGCCGGAGTCAAGCTCTTCAAGGCCAACTCGATGTGGGACTACTACGGCGAACCGGTCACCAACTACGTCCATCCCGACGACATCAACGGCATGATCGAGCGGCTCGCCCAGTTGACCGAGCCCGGCCAGTTCTTCGAGCACGGCGAGGTCCGTGCCGTCGCCCCCGACGGGACGACCACCGTGATGGAACTCACGAGCATCCGCACCACCTGGGGAGGCAAGCCCGCGTATCAGGCGATCCTCCGCGACGTGTCCGAGCGCCGGGCCGCCGAGGCCGCCGCCCGCTACCGGGCGAGCCTGGTCGCGCACGTGTCGGACGCCATCATCGGCATCGACGCCGACGGCAGCATCGAAAGCTGGAACGAGGCCGCACAGAACATCTACGGCTGGTCCGAGGAGGAGGTGGCCGGCAAGCCCATCGGCGCGGTCGTCTCCGGGAACCGCACCGACAGCGCCGCGTTGGTCGAGCGCGGTCAGCGCAGTCACCACCGCAAGGACGGATCCACCGTCGACGTGCTGGTGTCCATCGACCCGCTGGTCGACGACGACACCCTGCCGTCCGGCTGGGTGGTCGTGATCACCGAGTTGACCGACGCCCGTCAGGCCGAAGCAGGTCGACGTGCCGCCGAGGAGCGCTACGAGGCAGTGGTGGCGTCGCTGAGCGAGGGCATCATCCTCTTCGACGACGCCGGCCGGATGAGCGCCCACAACCAGGCGGCCGAGTCCATCCTCGGCGACCGGTTGACCGAAGGCGACGGCCACCGGCTCTTCACCGGCTCGTCCATCGCCACCTCGGCCGAGGGCTTCCCACTCACGCCGACCATGTTCCCCCACGTCAAGACGCTCGCCACCGGGGAGTCCGAGGACGGCGTCATCATCGGGGTCACCGACGAGCGGGGCCGGCGACAGTGGCTGTCGATGAGCTCGCGCCTCCTGTCCGGGGCGAGCCAGACCGACTCTCCCATGGTGGTCTGCTCGTTCACCGACGTGACCGACCGGCGGGCGGCGGAGGCCCAGCTGCACTGGCTCGCCTATCACGACTCACTCACCGGTCTGGGCAACCGTTCGTTCTTCAACGACGAGCTCGAGCGCGAACTGCTCATGTCCATGCAGAGCGACGCCAACCTGGCCGTTCTCTTCATCGACCTCGACCGGTTCAAGCTCGTCAACGACTCCTTCGGCCACGCCAGCGGCGACGAGCTGCTGCTCGAACTGGCACGTCGGTTCAAGACGGCGGCCCGCAAGGGCGACGTGGTCAGCCGCTTCAGCGGCGACGAGTTCGTGGTGCTGTGCCCGAACGTGCGCGACGAGGACCACGCCGTGGCCCTCGCCCACGAGTACTCGACCGTCATCGACGCACCGTTCAAGCTGTCGACCGGCCGCTCCGTGGTGGTCACCTGCAGTGTGGGCGTGGCGTTCGTCGAGCGGGGCCGCCAGAGCGCCCAGGACATCCTCCAGCAGGCCGACACCGCCATGTTCAAGGCCAAGGGCAAGGGTCGCTCGCGCATCGAGGTGTTCGACGAGTCGCTGCGGGTGAACTCGGTGGCCCGGCTCGAGATCTACGACGACCTCCGCCACTCGATCGAGCACGACGAGCTCGTCGTCCACTATCAGCCGATCGCGTCGGTCGAGACCGGCAACATCATGGCGCTCGAGGCCCTCGTGCGCTGGAACCATCCGACCCGCGGCCTGCTCGGCCCGATGGAGTTCATCCCCTTCGCCGAGGAGACCGACCTCATCTTCTCCCTCGGTCGGTGGGTGCTGCGCGAGGCCTGCCACACCATGGCCCGCTGGCGCAAGGAGCTGCCGGGGGCCGAGGACGCCTACATCACCGTCAACCTGTCGGTGCATCAGCTCAGCGACATCTCCCTGCTCGACTCCATCGCCGAAGCACTCGCCGACTCCGGACTCCCACCGGAGGCACTGATCCTCGAGGTCACCGAGTCCCTGCTCATGAGCGAGACCCAGGAGACGGTCGACGCCCTCAGCGGCATCCATGCCATGGGCGTGGGCCTGGCCATCGACGACTTCGGCACCGGTGAGTCCTCCCTGGCCCGCCTGAAGCGGTTCCCGGTGAAGGTGCTCAAGATCGACAAATCGTTCGTCGACGGCCTCGGCATCCTCGAGACCGACGAGGCCATCGTGGCGGCCATCGTGCAGCTCTCCAAGGCGCTGGGCCTGGTGGTCCTGGCCGAGGGCGTCGAGACCCCGGCGCAGCTCGAGCGGGTGGCCGCCCTCGGATGCGACCTCTACCAGGGCTACCTGATGTCCCGGCCCATCAGCGCGGACCACGTCGACTTCACCAAGCGGGCGGAGACGACTCCCCAGAGCGACCTCCCCGCGTAGCGGCGTGCCCTGGCACCCGCTATGCGGGGCGGGCCCGCTGCCGACCCCCGCGCCGGGGGCGGCAGCGGGTCGTCAGCCCAGTCGCTCGATGATGGTGGCGTTGGCCTGGCCGCCGCCCTCACACATGGTCTGCAGCCCGTAACGGGCCCCGGTGCGCTCCATCTCGTTCAGCAGCGTGGCCAGCAGACGAGCGCCCGAGCCGCCCGTCGGGTGCCCGATGGCGATCGCACCGCCGTTGACGTTCACCCGGTCCATGTCCGGGTGGTGCTCCTTCTCCCACGCCAGCACGACCGAGGCGAAGGCCTCGTTGATCTCGATCAGATCAATGTCGTCGAGTGAGAGCTTGGACTTCTGGAGGACCAGGGTCGTCGCCGGAATCGGCGCCGTCAGCATGATCACCGGGTCGTTGGCCGCCACGGCGAACGTGTGGAAGCGCGCCCGGGGCGTCAGGCCGAGCTGGCTGGCGCGCTCCTCGGACATGATCAGCACCGCGGCCGCGCCGTCGGAGATCTGCGACGACGACGCCGCGGTCACCAACCCGTCCTCCACGAAACACGGCGGCAGCGAGGCGAGCTTCTCGTAGGTCGAACCGGCACGCACACCTTCGTCGAACGTCAGCGGCCCCTCGTCGGCAGGGTCACCCTCATCGGTCCCGGCCACGGCCACCTTCTCCTCCACCAGGGCCCGCCGGGTGGCGAGGGGCAGGATCTCGTTGTCGAGGCGTCCCTCGGCGATCGCCGTGGCCGCCCGCTCGTGGGAGCGCAGCGCGAACCGGTCCATCTCCTCGCGGGTGATCCCCCAGCGCCGGGCGATCTCCTCGGCACACAGGCCCTGATGGATGAAGTCGAACCGCCCGTGGACCGTCGGCCCGTAGGGCTCGCCGGGCCCGTGATCGGTGGTCGAGCCGATCGGCACCCTGCTCATGGCCTCGACGCCGCCGCCGATGACGATGTCCATGGCGCCCGAGGCGACGGCCTGGGCGGCGAAATGGACGGCCTGCTGCGCGGAACCGCACTGGCGGTCGACCGTCGTGCCCGGCACCGTGTCCGGGAACCCGGCGGCCAGGGCGGCGTTGCGCCCGATGTTCATGGCCTGCTCCCCCACCGTCATGGTGCAGCCGTAGATGACGTCCTCCACCAGCGTCGGATCGAGGTCGTTGCGGGCGATGAGCGCCTGCAGCGGCTGGGCGGCCAGGTCCACGGCGTGCCAGCCGGAGAGCCGTCCGTTCTTCTTGCCCACCGGGGTGCGGACGACATCGACGATCACTGCGTTGGCCATGACGCCATTGTGCCCGATGGGCCCCGGTTGCCGGAAATCTGGCGGTGTGTCAGATTTCCCGGACCCCCGCGCACCCCCGTGGGCCGGCCGATCGAGGGACGCACCCGATGGATGGATCGAGGGACCAGACGATGGACCTGCACTACACCGACGCCCAGGAGGCGTTCCGGGCCGAGGCCCGTGACTGGCTGGCGGCCCATGTGCCGGCACCACGGTCACTGCCCTCGCTCGACACCGCCGAGGGGTTCGAGGCACATCGCGCCTGGGAGGCCGAGCTGGCCGCCGACCGGTGGTCGGTGGTGTCCTGGCCCGAGGAGTTCGGCGGCCGCGGGGTGGGCATCCTCGAATGGCTGGTGTTCGAGGAGGAGTACTGGCGGGCCCAGGCACCCCTGCGTGTGAGCCAGAACGGGGTCTTCCTGCTCGCGCCCACCATGTTCGAGTTCGGCACGGACGAGCAGAAGGCACGCTTCCTGCCGCCCATGGCCTCGGCCAGCGAGATCTGGTGCCAGGGCTGGTCCGAGCCCGATGCGGGCAGCGACCTGGCGGGCATCCGCAGTCGGGCCCGCAGGTCCGACACCGAGGGCGGCTGGGTGCTCTCGGGCCAGAAGACCTGGGCGTCGCGGGGCGCCTTCGCCGAATGGTGCTTCGGCCTGTTCCGCACCGACCCGGAGGCCGAGCGCCACCGGGGCCTCACCTACTTCCTCATCGACATGGCGACACCGGGGGTCACGGTGCGGCCGATCCCGCAGATCGACGGGGAGACGGGCTTCGCCGAGCTCTTCTTCGAGGACGTGTTCGTGCCGGACGACCTCGTACTGGGCGACGTCGGCAGGGGCTGGAACGTGGCCATGGCCACGGCCGGCTCCGAACGCGGGCTGAGCCTGCGCAGTCCGGCGCGCTACAGCCGTGCCGCCGACCGCCTGGTCGACCTCTACGCCGCCACCCTGGCGGTCGACCCGGCCCGGGCGCACCGCTCCGGCGACGCCGTGGCCCGGGCCTGGATGGCAGCCGAGGCCTACCGCCTCAACACACTGTGGACGGCCACCCGCGTCCTCGACGGTGGCTCCGTCGGGCCCGAGGCGAGTGCCAACAAGATCCACTGGTCCGAGACGGACCTGGCCATCCACCGCGCCGCGCTCGACCTGCTCGGCCCCGTGGCCGAACTCCACGGCGACGGCGTGGACGCCCCCTGGCTCGACGGCTATCTGTTCGCCCTGGCCGGACCCATCTACGCCGGCACCAACGAGATCCAGCGGAACGTGGTGGCCGAGCGCATGCTCGGGCTGCCGCGGGGCTGAGGGGAGCACGACATGCACTTCGCCTTCACCGAGCAACAGCTCGAATTCCGGGACGCCGTACGCCAGGTGCTCACCAAGGAGTGCACGACCGACGACGTGCGCGCCGCCTACGACGCACCGTCCGCCCGGTCGTCGCGCTGGGCCACACTGGCCGAACTCGGCGTCACCGGACTGACCGTGCCCGAGAACTTCGGCGGTCTCGGTCTCGGGCTCGTGGACCTCGTGCCCCTGGTCGAGGAGGCCGGACGCGTCGGGCTCCCCGAGCCACTCGGCACCACCGTGGGCATCGCCGCCCCGTTGCTGGTCGACCTGTCCGCCGAAGGGCACGGGGACGCGGCCGCACCGCTGCTGGCGGCGCTGGCCGCCGGGAACCTGACGGTCGCCGTCGCCGACTCCCGTTGGCCGTCGGCCCCGGTGGCCGGAGCCGACGGTGCCGAGCTCCTGCTCCTGGTGGACGACGGTCCCGGTGGACCCGGGCTCCATGCGCTGGACGGTGCCAGGACGACGGTCACCCCGGTGTCGTCCCTCGACCCGACCCGGCGGCTCGGCACCCCGGAGTGGACGCCGTCGCCCGACACCCTGCTCGTGGCCGGGAACCCTGCACGCGACGCGATCGCGATGACCGCCGACCGGGCCGCCGTCACCACCGGTGCCGAGCTGCTCGGCCTGGCCGACGCCATGATCGCCCTGACCGCGGACTACGCCCGCGACCGGCAGCAGTTCGGCAAGCCCATCGGCAGCTTCCAGGCCGTGAAGCACCTACTGGCCGGGGCACGGGTGCTGCTCGAATTCGCCAGGCCGGCCGTCTACGGCGCCGCCTGGGCACTCGACTCCCGGGAGGCTGACGCCACCCGGTCGGCCTCGGTGGCCAAGGCCTACGCGTCGGAGGCCGCCCTCGAGGCGGCCCGGGTGGCGCTCCAGGTCCACGGCGCCATCGGCTACACGTGGGAGTGCGACATCCACCTCTTCCTGAAGCGCACCTGGGCGCTGGCCGAGGCCTGGGGGTCGGCGGGCGACCACCGTGCCCGGCTCCTCGACTCACTCCTGGCCGGGCGCTGAGGCCGGCTCCTCATCCCGGCCCGGGATCGAGCAGCCGCTTGAACCCGACGTGGCTCGGCGAGAACCCGTGGCGCTCGTAGAAGCGGTGGGCGTCCGTCCGGACCAGGTTCGACGTCAGCTGCACCCGGTAGCACCCGGCGTCCCGCGCCCGGTCGACCGCCGACTCGACCAGGACGCCACCCACGCCCCGGCCGCGCACTTCGGGTGCGACGTGCATCGACTCGAGCTCGGCGCAACGGCCGCCACCATGCTGCAGATGGCGGAAGGTGATCAGCTGGCACGTGCCCACCACCCGTCCGTCGAGGACGGCGACCAGTACGTCGGTTCCCGGAGTCGCCCCGATGTCGGCCAGCGCGACACGGTAGGGGGCGAGGTCGGTGTCGTCCGCGTCCTGGGTCAGCGCACCGGCCTGCAGGAGTGCCACCACGTCAGCGGCGTCGTCGGGCGTGGCCGTCCGGACGACGACCCGTTCCGACGCCGGGTCAGTAGCGGGCAAACGCGTAGACGGGCATGCCGTTGTAGGACGCCGACTGCGACGGCAGATACGGGCCGTTGATGATGACGGCGAGGCTGCCGCTGGCTGCCGGACCGGCGTCGCCCTCGATGGTGACGATCGCCCCGTCCGGCCACACCTGGGCGACCAGGCCGACGTGGACCGACGACGATGTCGACCAGGGTCCGCTGCCGTAGAGGACGGCGTCGCCCGGCAGCGGAACTGCCGTGGGCGGCAGCACCTCGGTGTGGTCTTGGGCCCAGTAATACATGTCACCGGTGAAGGCATACGACGGGATGGGCACGCCGGCCTGACGCCACACCCAGGTGGCGAACAAGGAGCACCACGCCTCGCACGGTCCGTAAGGATTGCAGAAGTAGCCCGTGTCGGGGTCGGCGTTCACCTGGCTCGCCGCCACCGACACGATGGCAGCCGCGGTCGGCGATGCCACCGGATCCGGTGGGTTGGCGAACGAATAGTTGAACCCGTCCGGATCGAGCAGCCAGTAGCCGACGCCGTCGGGCGCGATGGCGATGCCCGCCAGCGGGATCACGTCGTGGGAGTCGCCCCCCAGGCCGCCGGAGAGGTCGCCACGGAACGGCGCGTCCCCGAAGGAGAACACGCTGCCGCCCGCGCCCACGAGGTAGTACCCGCCGTCGTCGGGCATGGACGCCATGCCCGCAACCGGGTCGCCGAGGGCGACGTTGCCCGTCGACCCGAAGAATCCCGCGCTGCCGAAGGAGAAGATCCCCCCGTCGGAGGCGACGAGCCAGTAGCCCGCGCCGTGGTGCCTGGCGGCCATCCCGACCACCGGGGCGTTCAGGACCGTGCCGCCCATCGAGCCGAGGAACGCGGCGTCGCCGAAGGAGAACACCCCGCCGTCGGAGGCGACGAGCCAGTAGCCGCGGCCGTCCGGCGTCGACGCCATACCCACGATGGGCTTGTTCAGCGGCTGGCCGCCCATCGATCCGTAGAAGCCGGCATCACCGAAGGCGAACACCCCGCCGTCGAGTGCGGTCATCCAGTAGCCGCGGCCGTCCGGTGTGCTGGCGATCGCCACGACCGGGCCGGCAAGACGGAGGTTGCCGAGCGACCCGTAGAAGCCCGCATTGCCGATGGCGTAGACGCCGCCGTCGGCCGAGGCCAGCCAGTAGCCCTGGTCGGTGGTCGACGTGGCGGGGTCGGGGGCCATGCCCACCACCACGGAGTTCAGGGGGGTGGTGAGCGGGGCGGGCGTCTGGGCCGAGCCGTAGGCGAAGGTCCCGCCCCCCGCGTAGGCATGGGGCCTGGCCAGGGCCTGACCGACCGTCTCGGCACCGGCGGGCGCAGGTACCACTCCCGCCAGCAGCACGGTGACGAGCGGGACCACGACGGCGCACATGGCCACGAGTCGACGCGTCCGTTGCATGGGTACCCATCGTAGGCACTCCCCCACTGGCCCGATAGGGCCTATTCGGGGGCTCCGACGACGGTTCGGTGCCCGTGCGCCGCCAGGACCGGTGGACCGGCCCCGCGGATGCGGGTGGGGTGGCGCGACAGCTGACACACCGTCAGAAGCGGGGATATGCTCGCCCCATGGCCGAACTGCCGATGATCATCTCCGTCGACGACCACATCGTCGAACCCGCCGACACCTGGACGAGCCGGATGCCGGCCAAGTTCAAGGAGGCCGCGCCGCACATCGTCCGCAAGGACATGCCCGACGTCACCTTCGTCGGCGGCAAGCTCACCGTGAACGAGGGCGGCGGGGGCGCTCCCGCCGACTGGTGGATCTACGAGAAGTTGCAGCGCCCACTGCTCCGGGTGGACTCGGCCGTCGGCGTACCCCGCGACGAGGTGACCATGAAGGGCGTCACCTACGAGGACATGCGTCCTGGCTCCTACAGCCAGAAGGAGCGCCTCGAGGACATGGACATCAACCACATCGAGGCGTCCCTGTGCTTCCCGACGTTCCCCCGGTTCTGTGGGCAGACGTTCTCCGAGGCCGACGACAAGGAGCTCGCCCTCCTGTGCGTCAAGGCCTACAACGACTACCAGGTGGAGGAGTGGTGTGCGGGGACCGGCGGCCGCCTCGTCCCCCTCGTCATCGTCCCCCTCTGGGACGCCCATCTCGCCGCCGAGGAGGTCCGGCGCAACGCCGACCGTGGCGTCCGCGCCGTCTGCTTCAGCGAGATCCCGGCCTACCTCGGCCTACCGTCGATCCATGATGCCGACAACTACTGGGACCCGTTCTTCGCGGCGTGCGACGAGACCTCGATGATCGTCAACATGCACATCGGATCGAGCTCGAAGATGCCGTCGACGTCGCCGGACGCACCTGCCGCGGTGGGATCGTCGCTCACGCACATCAACGCCGAGCTGTCGATGACCGATTTCCTGATGTCCGGGTTGTTCGAGCGGTTCGCCAACCTCAAGGTCGCCTATTCCGAGGGCCAGATCGGCTGGATCCCCCACCTGCTCCACCGCATGGACGTGGTGTGGGAGGACAATCGGGGCTGGGGCGGGGTGGCCGACAAGGTCCCGAACCCGCCGTCCAGCTACTTCAAGGACCACGTCTTCGGCTGCTTCTTCGACGACCCGAACGGACTCCGCCTGATCGACGAGATCGGCGAGGACAACATCACCTACGAGTCCGACTACCCCCACTCCGACTCGACCTGGCCCCGAACCCGGGAGATCGCCGAGAAGCAGATGGCGGGCCTGACCGACGAGCAGCGCTACAAGGTCGTCCGGGGCAACGCCATCAAGCTCTTCGGCCTCGACTTCAAGTGACCAGCGGGCAGTAGCCACCCGTGGACCTCCGGTACTCCGACGCCGAGCAGGCGTTCCGCTCCTCCCTGCGCGCCTGGCTCGACGCGACCCTGCCCAGCCTGCCCCCCAAGCCGTCCCCCGACGACTGGCCGGGCCGCCGCGCCTACGACACCCACTGGCAACGCGTGCTGTTCGACGCCGGCTACGCCGGGGTGGACTGGCCGGTGGAAGGCGGAGGTCGAGGTAGTTCGGCCGTCGAGGAGCTCATGTTCAAAGAAGAGTTGGAGCGGGCGCACGCGCCCTACGTCGGGGTGAACTTCGTCGGTCTGCTCCACGCCGGGCCGACCATCATCGCCGAGGGGACCCCCGAGCAGCGGGCCCAGTTCCTCCCCGGCATCCTGCGCGGCGACGAGGTGTGGTGCCAGGGGTTCTCCGAGCCGAACGCCGGGAGCGACCTGGCCTCCCTGCGGACGCGGGCCGTCCGTGACGGCGACGACTACGTCATCAGCGGTCAGAAGATCTGGACCTCCCACGCGGAGGTGGCCGACCACTGCGAACTGCTGGTCCGCACCGGTTCCGAGGACAGCCGTCACCGCGGCATCTCCTGGCTCATCCTGCCCATGGACTCGCCCGGCGTGGACATCCGGCCGCTCCACACCATCGCCGGCTCCACCGAGTTCGCCGAGCTGTTCCTCGATGAGGTCCGGGTGCCGGTGGCCAACCGCGTGGGCGAGGAGAACGACGGGTGGCGGGTCACCATGGTCACCCTCAGCTTCGAACGTGGCACCGCGTTCGTGGGCGACCTGCTCGAGGCGGTGGAGCTGCTGTCCACAACGGTGGGACTGGCCCGTCGCACCGGGGCCTGGGACGACCCCGGTGTCCGCCGCCAGGCCGGTCACCTGAAGGCCGAGCTCGACGCCCTGTGGGCCCTGACCAAGCGCAACGTGTCCCAGGCCGCCCGCACCGGGATCCCGGGAGTGGGTGGCACCTACTTCAAACTCGCCTACTCGGAGACCCGCCACAAGCTCGGCGAGTTCTCGCTCGCCCTGCTCGACCGGGCCGGCCTGGCCGCCCATGACCTCGAGGGCACCGACGGACTCGGCGTGCTGCCGGCCGGGACCATGGTCGAGGACTGGCTGCGGGGCATCTCGCTGACCATCGCAGCCGGCACGTCGCAGATCCAACGCAACATCGTGGGTGAGCGCATCCTCGGGCTACCCAAGGAGCCCCAGGTCGCCGCCGGTGGGAAGGGCTGAGCCGATGGACTTCGAGGTCTCCGAGTTCCAGTCCGACCTGGCTGACGGCATCCGCCGCCTGTGCGAGGGCCGGTTCCCGCTCGAGTCGATCCGCTCCCGCGAGTCCACGGCCCACACCGTCGACCGCGACGGCTGGAAGGAGTTGGGCGACGCCGGGGTGTTCCACCTGTGCCTGGCCGAGGAGGCCGGCGGTGTCGGTCTGGGCCTGGCCGAGGCGGCGCTGGTCTTCGAGGAGCTGGGGCGGTCGCTCGTTCCCGGCCCGCTCGTCGCCTCCCACCTGGCCGCCGGCCTGATCGACGGGGCCGACGACGGCACCGCCATCGTCGGACTGGTCGAGCGGCCGGCCGCCGGCACCGCGGGCACCGGCGTCCTGCCCGTCGTGATCGAGCACCTGGCCGACCTCGACGTGCTGTTGGCGCTCTCCGACGAGGGCATCGAACGGCTCGACCCGGCTTCGCTCGAGGCCACGCCGCTCCCCCGCCCGATGGACCCGCTCACCCCGGTCTGGTCGGTGGCCGCGCTCCCCGTCGGCGAGCCGGTGGCGGGGCCCGACGTGGCCGCGTGGTGGCGCCGCGACGGTGCGGTGCTGACCGCCGCCCTGCAGGTGGGCATGGCCCAGTGGGCCTGCGACCTGGCCGTCGAGTACGCCAAGGGTCGGGTCCAGTTCGGCCGACCGATCGGCGGCTTCCAGGCGGTCAAGCACCTCTGCGCCGACATGGCCGTGCGGGCCGAGGTGGCCCGCATCGCCGTGCAGGCCGCGGCGGTCACCGTGGACCAGCCCGATGTCGGCGATCCTGACGTCGCCGCCGCCGGCGCCAAGCTGCTGGCCGACGAGGCGGCGGTCACCAACGGCCGCTCCTGCATCCAGGTCCACGGCGGCATGGGCTTCACGTGGGAGGTGCCTGCGCACCTGGCCTACAAGCGGGCCCGGGTGCTGGCGACCACGTTCGGCACCGACGGCGCCCTGGCCGAGGCACTGGCCGACGCAGTGGCATCGCCGACCGGTCGCTGACGGACGACAGCTGACAACGCCCACCCCGGTGGGCCGGACCACATGAGGACGACCCGATGACCGAACCGATCCCTTCCCCTCCCGCCGACGTCGTGACCGTCCTGCCCACCGGGGTGGTGTCGTTCGGCATGCAGCTCCCGATCCAGTCGCAATCGACCATCTACGCCGAGCCGTGGGAGGCCGGTGCCGGTCCCGACGAGCTCGCCCGGGTGGCGCTGGCCTGTGAGTCCGCAGGTTTCTTCTATGTCGGGGTGTGCGACCACACGTTCATCCCCGAGCGGTTGGCCGGGGCCATGAGCACAGTCTGGTACGACACCATCGCCACCCTCGGGTGGTTGGCCGCCGTCACCTCGGAGATCCATCTGCTGTCGCACATCTACGTGGCTGCGCTGCGGCACCCGTTGCGGGCGGCCAAGGAGTTCGCCACGGTCGACGTGCTGTCCAAGGGGCGTGTGGTGTGCGGCGTGGGCGCCGGCCACGTGACCGAGGAATTCGACCTCATGGGACCGGCGTTCGACGAGCGCGGGCCGGCCACCGACGAGGCCGTCGCCGGCCTGGCCCTCGGACTGACCGAGGAGTACCCCACCCTGCCCGGACCACGCTGGCCCGCCTCCGGGGTCGGCCTTAAGCCCCGCCCGGCTCGCTCACCGAGGCCGCCCATCTGGGTCGGAGGGTCCTCACCCGCCGCGCTGCGACGGACCGCCCGCTTCGCCGACGGGTGGCTGCCGCAGTCGGTCGGTCCCAACGTCGAGCTGCTGGCGACCCTCCGCGAACTGCGGGCGGAGTACCGCGACGGGGCACCACTCGACATCGGGTCGATCGCCTATCCGATGTACCTCGGCACCCCACCGGCCGACAACGAGCTGCCACCGGGAACCGTGCAGGGCACCCCCGAGACGCTGGCCGAGCACCTCCGTCCCTACCGGGACGCGGGCTGCGGCCAGGTTCAGGTCCGGTTCCCGGCCCACTCGGTCGAGGAGCTGTGTGACCAGATCGGCGCGTTCGGCGCCGAGGTCGTGCCGCTCGTCAACGGCTGATCCGTCATCGTTCCGACATCCCGGCGCTCCGCCGAGATGTCGGAACGTGGAGGCCGGGACGTCAGACGATCGACGCGTGGAACCCGTTGAGCACCGCGGCCGCCGCGTCGGGGTCCTGGAGCGCCCACCAGTGGCCGACCCCGGACAGCGTCGCCCGGCGTGCACCGAGCATGGCCGCCACCTCGTCCGACAGCGCCTCGTCGCCGAACGAGTCGTCGGCGGCGTGCAGCACGAGGCCCGGAGCGGCGGTCGGTGTCAACGCGTCACCCCAGTGGTCGAAGATCCGCGGCGTGGCCGACCGGTAGAGGTCCATGATGCACGGGGCCATCACGGGATCACCCAGCGGGACGAGGACGCCGGTGTCATCGGCAGGCACGCCCATCGCCTCGTACCCCGCAGCCAGGTCCTCGGCCGACACGCCGGCCTGTGAGGCGAAGAACTCCTCGCCCGCGCCTTCCGTCTGCCAGATCTGTGCGAAGTCGTGCCACGTGTACCGGGGGTGCATGACGTTGGCCACGTCGGCGGCCCAGGAGCGCAGGAGGTCGGCCCGGGTGGTGGCCACCCGGTAGGTCAGCGCGGCTCCCCAGTCGTGCCCCACCAGATCGACGGGCTCACCGATGGCCTCGAGTTCGTCCACCAACCAGGCTGCGTAGTCGTCCTTGGTCGCTCCGAACCCGTCGGGCCGGGGACAGGCGAAACCGGGCAGCGCCAGTGCCGTGGTCGGACCGTCGAGCCGCTCGCGCAGCGTCTCCCACAGGGCGGCGGACTCGGGTACTCCGTGCACGAGGACGATCATGGCCGCCACCGTACCCATCTCGACCTCCACGTGCCCGGCCCTCCTGCGCGTCCTGGAGCCGTGGGCCCGGGGCCCCTCCTGGGGACGGGGTTCAGGGCGTGACGGTGGTGGTGGTCGCCCCGGTCGCCAGGGTGGTGGTCGCGCCGCCCTTGGTCGTGGTCGTCGTCGACGCCCTGGTCGTCGTGGTGGTCGTCGAGGTCCCACCGCCCGCACGGGTGGTGGTCGTCGTCGGGCGGGTCGTGGTGGTCGACGGCGGCGGTGGCGCCGTGGTGGTGGTCGTGGACGTGGACGTGGTGGTGGTGGTGGTCGTTGCCGGCACGAGACCGGGCACGATGTCCGAGTTGGGATTGGACGTCGTCGCCTTGGCGGCCGGCGGATAGATCGCCATCAGTGTGCCGAAGCCGAGGAACGCCACGGCCATCAGCACCGTCGACCGGCGCACGGTCACCCGGGACGAGACCGGGCGCGCCATCAGCCCCACCAGCCGGCTGCGCATCACCTCGCCGTCCTCGACCGGCTCCGGTCGATCCGCACCGACCGGTGTGCCGGCATCGCCCGGTCGTTCGTTCCCCGTCGGGGTCGCGTCGCTCACGCGTCCCCCCTCGTCGTAGGCGAGCCGATACCAGGTGAGGCGATGCCGGACCTGCGCAGCGCGATCGCGGCCCGGAGGCGGATCTCGCGAGCCACCTCGAACTGTCGGCCGGGCAGGGTTCGGGCGATCAGGCGCAGCTGCACGTAGCCGACGTCGATAGTCTCGACCCCCGCCACCACCGGCTCGCCGAGGATCAGGTCGGACCACTCCGGGTCGGCGGCCATTCCCTCCACGACCTCCTTCAGCAGGGCGGTCACCTGCTCGAGATCCTCACTCACGTCCACCGGGATGTCGATGACGGCCCGTGACCAGTCCTTGGACAGGTTGGTGACCTGGCGCAGGGCGCTGTTGGGCACCACCACCAGCTCGCCCTGCTGGGTCCGCAGCTTGGTGACCCGGAGCGTGAGTTCCTCCACCGTCCCCGTGATCCCGGTGGTCTGGCCGGGCATCGACAGACGGATGACGTCGCCGAAGGCGAACTGGTGCTCGGCAAAGAGGAAGAAGCCGGCCAGCAGGTCCCCCACCATCTGCTGCGCGCCGAAGCCCAGGCCGATGCCGACGACCGTGGCGGGCGCCACGAGCGTGGTGAGGGGAATCCCCAGTTCGTCGAAGGCCAGGATCGCCGCCACGAAGTAGGTCAGGGCGACGACCACCCACTCGATGGCCGCACTGATCGCCCGGGACCGTTTGAGCGATTCCGATGCCACCATGCCGGATTCGATCTGGCTCCGGATCTGGACGTCGATCCACCGGCGTCGACGCATGCCCACCCAGTGGGCGAGGCGCACGAGGAGCCCGGCCCCGAGCACGAGCACGACGACCGGCAGCAGGCTGTCCCGGAAGTAGTGGAGGTGGAGGATGCCCGAACCTTACCGTCGGGCCCGCGGGGGTCCGGGCGCCGGCACCCGCCGGGCCATGTCCCCGGGTCGCCGTGCGTGGCATAATCTGACGCACTGTCAGTTCCGGGGGGACGAGGCGGCGGCAACCGGCCGCACGCCGACACCCTCCGGCCGCAACTCACGTTCATCGGCCCGTCGGCACACGCACCGGGCCCCACGAAGGGAACCGCACCATGCTCGACTACGTGATCCGCAACGGCCTCGTCGTCGACGGCACAGGGGCGCCCGGCTTCCGGGCCGATGTCGGGATCCGGGACGGGATCATCGTGACCGTCGGCACCGTCACCGAGGAGGCGACGACCGAGCTCGACGCCGACGGACTGGTGGTGGCTCCCGGCATCATCGACCCCCACACCCACTACGACGCCCAGCTCTTCTGGGACCCGACGGCCTCCCCCTCCAACCTGCACGGCGTGACCACGGTGATCGCCGGCAACTGCGGCTTCACCCTCGCACCGATCAAACCCCAGGACCACGACTACATCCGCCGGATGATGGCCAAGGTCGAGGGCATGCCCCTCGTGGCCCTCGAGGACGGCATCAACTGGGACTGGACCAGCTTTGGCGAGTACCTGGGCAAGCTCGAGGGCAACCTCGGCGTCAACGCCGGCTTCCTCGTGGGCCACTGCGCCATCCGACGCTGGGTGATGGGGCCCGAACGGGGGGCTGAGGTGGCGAACGACGAGGAGCTGGCCGCCATGACCATGCTGCTGGCCGAGTCGCTGGAGGCCGGCGGCATGGGCTTCTCGTCCTCGCAGTCCCGTACCCACTCCGACGGCGACGGCAACCCGATCTCGTCCCGGTTCGCAGACCGACGCGAAATGCTGGCGTTCTGCGAGGTCGTGCGCGATCACCCGGGCACCACGCTCGAGTACATCACCAACGGCTGCCTCGACTCGTTCAGCGACGACGAGATCGACCTCATGGTGGCCATGACCACGACGGCCCGGCGGCCGCTCAACTGGAACCTGCTGACCGTCGATTCCCGCACCCCGGACAAGACGAGCCGCCAGCTCGAGGCGTCCAAGGCCGCGGCCGCGGCCGGAGGGCAGATCATTGCGCTGACCATGCCGACGCTGGTCCCCATGAACATGAGCTTCCGCACCCATTGCGCCCTGTTCCTCATCCCCGGTTGGGGTGACGTGATGGGACTGCCCGAGGAGCAGCGGATCGAGAAGCTCAAGGACCCCGAGGTGCGGGCCCAGCTCGACGAGCTCGCCCACTCCGAGGACGCCGGCGTCTTCCGCCGCCTCTCCCACTGGGCCAACTACATCATCGGCGACACGTTCGCCCCGGAGAATGCGGGCTACAGCTGGCGTGACGTGGGGTCCATCGCCGAGGAGCAGGGCAAGGAGCCGTTCGACGCCCTGCTCGACCTGGTGATCGCCGACGGCCTACGGACCGTGCTGTGGCCCAAGGCCTCCGACGGCGATGCCGCCAGCTGGGAGGCGCGCGTCGACGTGTGGAACGACCCGGGCGCCCTCGTCGGCGGGTCCGACGCCGGTGCGCACCTCGACCGCATGTGCGGGTCGAACTACCCGACATCGTTCCTGGGTGACTGCCTGCGCAACCGCCAGCTCGTCCCGATGGAGCAGGCTGTCCACTGGATGACCCAGTCCCCCGCCGACCTGTTCGGCCTCCACGACCGGGGCCGGGTGGCCGAGGGCCTGCGGGCCGACCTCTTCGTCTTCGACCCGACGACCGTGGCCTCGGAGCCGGCCACCCTCGTCGAGGACCTGCCCGGCGGCACGGCACGCCTCATCGCCGACTCCATCGGCGTGGTCCGCGTGCTGGTCAACGGGGTCGAGACCGTCGCCGACGGGCGCCCCACCGGCAACCTGCCCGGCACCCTCCTGCGCTCCGGCCGGGACACCGTGACCGTCGACCCCTCGGTGGCCGCCGGCTGAGTCCGTCGCCTTCACCACCGGACCGGCCCCGGACGGGTCGCGACCTACACTTCTCGCTGCGCCCCGGGTCCACCGTCCGTGCCGGCGACGGCATCGCACATCCGCTCCATCTCCACAGCAATCCATCTGCACGACAATCCACCGCACCACCTCGACGAGAACAGGGGAGCCACCATGGCTAGCAAGGTCACCAAGGACGAGAAGCAGCTCCTGATCGGCGGTCGTTGGGTCGACGCCGGCGACGGCACCTACGACGTCATCAACCCGGCCACCGAAGAGGTGGTCGGCCAGGCCCCCAACGCGTCGGTGGCCGACGCTGAGGCGGCCGCGGCCGCGGCCCGCGAGGCCTTCCCGGCCTGGTCGGCCACACCGGTCGACGAGCGCCTCGCACTGTTGAAGAAGGCCGCCGCCGCCATCCGGTCGCGCAACGACGAGCTGGTGCCGCTGGTGATCGCCGAGACCGGTGCCACCGCGTCGGTCGGCTCACGCATGCAGGTGCCGGTCAGCAGTGACCGCTTCGACCGGTACAGCCGAGACATCCGCCATGTCCAGGAGAAGATGCTCCCGCCGATCACCTCCAACGCCACGCCGTTGGCACCGGGCGGCCTGATCAGCGCCTTCGCCTACCGCCAGCCGGTCGGCGTGGTGGCCGCCATCGCCAGCTACAACTTCCCGCTCACCAACATGGCCGGCAAGGTCGCCCCCGCCCTCGCCATGGGCAACACGGTGGTCATCAAGCCCGCCCCCCAGGACCCGCTGGCCGTCATCGAGTTGGCGCGGATCCTCGACGAGGTCGGGTTCCCGCCGGGCGTGGTCAACCTGGTGTGCTCCCAGGGACCCGAGCCCGCATCCGTGCTGACGTCGACCCCCGACGTCGACATGGTGTCCTTCACCGGTTCCACCCAGGTCGGCCAGCGCATCGCCGCAGCCGGCGCGCCGACCATGAAGCGCCTGCTGATGGAACTGGGCGGCAAGGGCGCCGCCGTGGTGTTCGAGGACGCCGACCTCAAGGCCGCGATCACCGCAATCGGCTCGACCTGGGCCTTCCACTCCGGCCAGATCTGCACCGCCCCGACCCGGGCCGTCGTCCACCGGAGCATCTTCGACCAGGTGGTCGAGGGCCTCAGCGCCTTCGCCGGGCGGCTCACCGTGGGCGACCCCACCGAGGCCTCGACGGTGGTCGGCCCGGTCATCTCCGGTGCCCAGCAGCAGCGGATCCTGGACTACATCGAGTCCGGTCGCCAGCAGGGCGAGGTCGTGGTCGGCGGCAAGCGCCCCGAGCACATGGAGCGGGGCTACTACGTCGAGCCCACGCTCATCACCGGCTCCAACGACATGACGGCGGCCCGCGAGGAGATCTTCGGGCCGGTCGTCGTGGCCATCCCGTTCGACGACGACGACGAGGGCGTCGCCATCGCCAACGACTCCGAGTTCGGCCTCTACGACTACGTCTTCTCGGGTGACACCCCCCGGGCATTCCGCGTCGCCAAGCAGCTGCGGGCCGGCCACGTCGGCATCAACACCGCCCAACGCAACATGGACGCCCCGTTCGGTGGCTTCAAGATGAGCGGCATCGGTCGGGACGGTGGCGACTACGGCCTCGAGGCCTACTCGGAGCTGCAGTCCATCATCTGGTCCAGCTGACCGACCCCGACGGCACGGGCCGCCACCGGGACGGACCCCAGGTGGGTCAGACCGCGCCTTCGAAGGGGGCGTCGAACGCGAACACGCCGCCGTCGGCGCCGACGAGCCAGTAGGCGTCAGCGGCGGTGTCCGCGGCCATGCCCGTCACCGGGGCGGCCAGCGCCAAGCTGCCGGCACTGCCACGGAACGGCGCGTCGCCGAAGGCGAAGATGCCGCCGTCGGAGCCCACCAACCAGTAGCCGTGACCCGAGGAGTCGGCGGCCATGCCGACCACCGGGGCGTTGAGGTGCAGCGCGCCGGTGGAGCCGTCGAAGGCGGCGTCGCCGAAGGCGAAGATCCCGCCGTCGGAGCCTACCAACCAGTAGCCGTGACCCGAGGTGTCCGCGGCCATGCCGACCACCGGGTCGTTCAGCGGTTGGCCGCCCATCGAGCCGTCGAACACGGCGTCACCGAAGGCGAAGATCCCGCCGTCGGACGCGACGAGCCAGTACCCGTCGCCGGACGGTGTGGGGGTCATGTCCACCACGGGGGCGTTGAGCGGCTGACCGCCCATGGACCCGTGGAAGACGGCGTCGCCGAAGCTGAAGATCCCGCCGTCACCGGCCACCAGCCAGTACCCCTTCCCGTCCGGGGTGGCCACGATGTGGGTGATCGGCGCAGCGAGGGGTTTGCCGGCCATCGAGCCGTAGCCGACGGCCGTGCCGTGGGCGACGACGGTGCCGTCGGCACGCGCCTCCCAGTACCCGGTGTCACCGGCCGAGGCGGCGATCCCGACGTACGGGTTCGGCGGCGGCACGTAGGGCAGCGGCTCGCCCGGCACTGCGGGCACCGGATACGGGTAGGGGAACTGGCCCCCGTCAGCCGTGACGGCCCCGTTCGGCCCCGTGGTCTGCCCGGGGCAGTAGACCGGGGCACCCGTCTGCAGTCCGGCGACCGACGGCCCGGCGGGGACCGGATCGCCCTCGACGGCGTTCTGGGCCGCCTCGCGACCTTCGGCAGGACCCAGGTCGCCGTAGGCGAAGCCGAACAACTCGACCGTGTAGGCCTGGCCGCCGCTGCAGCTCACACCGATCCCGACGGTGTCGTAGCCGGCGTTCAACATGTTCTGCCGGTGGCCGGCCGATCCCATGTACGCGGCCTCCATGCCATCCGAGCCGTCACCGGGCCAGTAGCCGTTGCCCGAGACACCCGAGTTGCCGGCCAGGACGCACAGCGTCGACGGCGACGGGTTCCCACCGCACCCGGTCAGCGGCGGATCGGCGATGGCGCCGACCGCAGCGATGTGGTCCGACCATGCCTGGGCGGTCGCCTGGAGGCCGGGGTCCACCTGCAGCGCCGGGACGGGTTGGACGGTCGAGGACCGGACGGCCCGTTCGGCATTGACCCGGGCGGTGAGATCGGCGGCGTACAGGGCCTCGATCGATCCGAGGTCGTGCGGTGCGACGGCGGCCACGGCGCGGCCTGCGGCCAACGGGCCAGCCGGCGCGAGGAGGCCCGCAACCGGCACGACGAGCAGGGTGGCCACCATCCACCACCCACGGAGGGAACGTCGGCATACTGAGGTCTGATGGGCGCGTTGTAGCCACGAGCGGCCGACGACCGCACGCGTGCTACCACTGGTCTGTTGCACCATTGAACCGTCCCTCTGCGGATAGTGCGCCACCGGCTCGAGCCCCTCGAGGTTCGCGGCCGAGTCTCCCAGACGTCTGTCCGGTGCTCAACCTGGTCTCTGTATCTCCTCCTCCATCGGCACGTGGGGACGAAAACTGTTGCCCGGATCGGCTACAACAGGTGCGTGCCCGTGCCCGTACCGCCCTCGATCCCCCAACATTTCACCGAGATGGCCGCACAGGTCTCCAATTGGGGCCGGTGGGGCCCAGACGACCAGCTCGGGACCCTGAACCTCATCGACGGGGCCGCCCGGCTGCGGGGCGTCGCATCGGTGGTCGACGGCACCGCGCTCCACCTCGGGATCCCGATGTCCGAGGCCGAGGGCATTCAGATGGGATTCATCGAGGGCCGGGTCAACCCCACCCACACCATGGTCACCGTGAACCATCCCCAGAGCGACCTGCCCGGCTGGGTCGCCTTCAGCGAGGACGTGGTCTCCTTTGCCGTGCAGTGCGCCACGCACTGGGACGGCCTGGCCCACGCCTCCTACGGGGCGGCGCCCGACGGCGGGCGCCTCTACAACGGCTTCCCGGCGTCGTCGATCACCGAGGACGGGGCATCGCTACTCGGCATCCAGCAGATCCCCACGCTGATCAGCCGCGGCATCCTGCTCGACGTCGCCCGGGCCAAGGGGCTCGAACTCCTCGATCCGGGCTACGCCATCGCCCCCGACGACCTCGACGCCGCCCTCGACCTGGCCGAGATCGCCGTCGAGCCCGGTGACGTGCTCCTGGTCCGGACCGGCCAGGCCGCCCACCTGGCACTGCCCGGGCGTCCCGGTATCGGTGGGAACGACCCCGAGCGCAACCTGATCGCCTACACCTGGCCGACGCCGGGGCTGACCGTGGCGACCGCCGGATGGTTCCACGATCGGGACGTGGCCGCAGTGGCCATCGACACCATGGTCCTGGAGGTCTACCCGTGCGAGTCGGACGAGCTCTTCCTGCCGGTGCACCTCCTCCACCTCGTGGAGATGGGGATGACCCAGGGCCAGAACTGGTTCCTCGACGAGCTGGCGGACGCCTGTGCAGCCGACGGGCGCTACTCGTTCCTGCTGGACGCCACGCCGCTGCCGCTCACCGGGGCGCTGGGCTCGCCCGTGAACCCCGTCGCCCTGCGCTAGGTGGAGTGACCACGAACGTTGTCGACACCGGACCTCGCCGGCGCGTTCCCGGCGGGGCGTCAGGCCGACGGTCCGGCCTTGCCCACGACCCTGGCCGTGCGGGCCGAGGCGGCGCCACCTCCGACCACCGGGCCCGTGCGCGGCGCCGGGCTCTCGGCCCCGGGGACCTTCGCCCCGTCGGGCGCGGGGCGTCCGGTCACGGACCAGTGGAGGAGACGCGCCTGGCTGTCGACCAGGGACGCGGTGCGGATGCCCCAGAACTCGAATCCGTAGCGGTGGCCCGCCACCTGGGCGAGCATGGCCACCAACGTCCCGGCCGCGGCCATCGGGTCGGCGCCCGCCGGTGAGCCCGACGTCCCGGCGTGGATGGCGATGACCCGGGCCAGCGTGACCGTCACCGAGTTGAGCGCCCGGACCCGGAGACCCTGGAAACGCAGGTCACCTTCGACGGTGGTGAGCTCGACCACCCGGAACACGGCACGGTTGCTTTCCCAGTAGTCCATGAACCCTTCGACCACGGCGACGGCCGTCTCCCACGAGGAGTCGTCGGACCAGTTGCCGTCGACCATCTCCCCGAGGACCCCTGCCCCCTCGACGAGCTCCTCGGCCAGGACGGTGATGGCCGACTCCACGTTCTCGAAGTACTGGTAGAAGGTGGCCGGCGAGGTGCCCGCCTCGCGGGCGATGTCGATCACCTTGATCGACCGCCACGGGGTGGCCACCAGGAGTTCGGCCGTGCACTCGAGCAGCCGCTGGCGGGTGGCCAGGCCCCGACGGCCCGGCACCCGGCCGTCGGTGGTTGCGATCAGATCCTGCTCGTCGTCGGTGGGCTCGGCGGTCGGCATGGCGGCCCATCGTACTGACGGAGCGCCTCCGGGGCCGGGTGGATGGCGACCGCCGGTCGCAGGCCCGTCCCGGGACCACGCTGACGGGTCGGTGTGGGTGGTTCCCCGGGGCGGGAAAGGGTGTCCGACTAGGGTGTTCACCCATGGCGACAGCTCCGGTGCCACGCACCCTGACGCGGGCCCAGCAGGCACGACGCCAGCGCGTGATCGACGCCGCTATGTCCCTGGCGCTCGACGGCGGGTACGAAGCGGTCCAGATGCGTGATGTCGCGGCGAGGGCCGATGTCGCCATGGGCACCGTCTACCGCTACTTCACGAGCAAGGACCATCTGTTGGCGGCGGCCCTCGTCCACTGGGTCGAGCAGCTCGACATCCGCCTGGCCCAGAGTCCCGCCCAGGGGGACACTCCGGGCGCACGGGTCATCGACGCCCTCGACCGGGCCCTGCGGGCCATGGGCCGCCAGCCACGGCTGGTCGGGGCCGTGTTCACCGCCCTGGCCTCCCCCGATCCGGCCGCCATCGAGTCCCAGCAGCAGGTGGCGGTGCTGATGGAGGGCATCATCACCCGGGCCATCGGCGAACCGCAGCCACCGGACATCAGTGACCGGGCCCGGATCCTGGGCCACGTCTGGTACTCGGCCCTGGTCGGATGGGTGAACGGCTGGAGCAACATGAACCGGGTGCACGACGAACTGGTCGTGGCGATCGGGCTGCTCCTGCCGATGGACGTCTACGCCGAGGTCTGACAGTCGAGGACTGACGGCTGCCGCCTGATCTCCAGAGTCCGACGCTCGGACATCCGGACCGATGGACGACACCGGACGACCGGTGGATCAACTCGTCGGAGGGGGTGGCCCCTCCCGACGCCGGCCCCGGAGTACGGTCGCACAATGACCTCTGCCATAGAAGTGCGCGGCCTGAGCAAGGAATTCGGGGCCATCCGCGCCGTGGACGACCTCAGTTTCGAGGTGGCGGAAGGTCGCGTCACCGGCTTCCTCGGGCCGAACGGTTCCGGCAAGACCACGACCCTCCGGATGCTGCTCGGCCTGGTGTCGATCACCGGGGGGACCGCCACCTTCGGGGGGAAGCGCTACACCGACCTCGACCATCCGGTCCGCCACGTCGGAGCCGCACTCGAGGCCACCAGCTTCCACCCCACGCGCCGGGCGGAGGACCACCTGAAGACCGTGGCCCTCGCCAGCGGCATCCCCCTCGCCCGGGTCGGTGAGACGCTCGACCTCGTCGGGCTCACCGATGTCGCCCGCCGCCGGGTGGGCAAGTTCTCCCTCGGCATGCGCCAGCGCCTCCAACTCGCCACGGCCCTCCTCGGGGACCCGGAGATCCTGATCCTCGACGAACCCGCCAACGGCCTCGACCCCCAGGGCATCCAGTGGCTGCGTACCTTCATCCGCGGCCAGGCCGCCGCCGGTCACGCCGTCCTGGTGTCGTCGCACCTCCTGTCGGAGATGGAGGAGACCGTCGACGACGTGGTGATCATCTCGCAGGGCAAGCTCGTGCTCCAGACGACGTTGGCCGACATGGCGGCGCAGGCGGGTGCGGGAACGGCCACGGGCATGAGGATCCGCTCGCCCGAGGTCACGCGACTGACCCAGGTCCTCAGCGCCGTGCCCGTCGGATGGCGCCAGACGGCGCCGGACACCATCACCATCGACGGCGCCACACCCGAGTGGTTCGGGCCGTTCGCCGCCCAGCACCAGATCATCCTCTACGAGTTGGTCAGCGAGCGCGGCAGCCTGGAGGACGTCTTCCTCCGACTGACCCACGGGTTCGACGCCGAGCATCCGCTGGGCCACGGCGGAGGCCAGTCGGCTCCCTTCCAGATGCCGGAGGACCAGGCATGATCGCCATCGTCCGCTCCGAATGGCTCAAGCTACGGACCACGGCGATCCCGTGGGTCCTGGCCGGCATCTCGCTGGTCATCACCGGCCTGCTCATCCTCGTGTACTTCATCAACCACGGCGACGGTGGGGGTGGGGGTGGGCCCCAGCAGGGGCCGAACACCGGGTTCGGTCCTCCCACCCCGAGCGTTCCCCACACGGTCCAGCAGCTGCGCAACCTCATCGGCCGGGGGATCGAGGGCTACATCTTCGCCCTGCTGCTCGGCGTCCTGATCATCACCGTCGAGTTCCGGCACAAGACCGCCACCACGTCCTTCCTGGTGACCCCCAAACGCTGGGAGTTCGTACTCGGCAAGCTGCTGATGGCCGCCCTGGCCGCCATCGCGCTGGCCGTCCTCCTCCTGGCGGCCACGGTCGTCGGGGGCGGGATCGCACTGTCGGCCAAGGGGGGCTCCTTCAGCGCCCTCGCCCACCAGATCGGCGCGGTGGCGCCCGGGATGATCCTCGTCTTCGTCCTGTTCGCCCTCCTCGGCGTCGGGGTGGGGTCGCTGGTGACCAACCAGGTTGCCGCGCTCATCATCTGCCTGGGTTGGTTCCTGATCGTGGAGAACATCATCACGGGCATCTGGAGCGGCACCACCAAGTGGCTGCCGTCCGGCGCCGCCGCGGCGGCCGCCAACCTGACCGCCGGACGCGGTGCGGACGTCGGGCTGTTCAGTTGGTGGCAGGGCTCGCTCCTGATCCTCGCCTACGGTCTGGCCTTCGCCGTCATCGGCTCGCTGGTGCTGGCCCGGCGCGACATCACCTGACCCGGGCCCGGCGACCCCCGGCGCCTCGCACCTAGGCTCCGACCATGGCCGACTTCGCCGACCACCGGCTCCCGTCCCACGGTCTCGACGCGGACGCCGTACTGTCCCGCCTCGACCAGCTGGCGGTGGACGACCGCGACTGGCGGGGCGGCCGGGTCTTCAGCCTCGTCTACTCGGCAGGTGACGAAGTGCTCGACCTGCTCACCCGGGCCGCCAACCGGTTCGCCGCGGAAAACGCCCTCAACACCATGGCGTTCCCGAGCCTCGGGTGGATGCAGCACGACATCGTCACCATCACCGCCGGACTGCTGGGTGCGGACCGGCGCCCGGCGGACAGCCCGAACTTCCGCGGTTACCTGACGTCGGGCGGCACCGAGTCCCTCCTGCAGGCCACCAAGACGGCCCGCGACTGGGGGCGCGAGCAGGGACGGACCACCCGGCCGAACATGGTGCTCGCCACCAGTGCCCACGCCGCCTTCGAGAAGGCGTCCCACTACTTCGACGTCGAGGCACGCCGGGTGCCGGTGCTCGCCGACGGGAGCGCCGACGTCGCCGGGTTCGCCGACCGCGTGGACGCCGACACCGTCCTGGTGGTCGGGTCCGCACCCTCCTACCCACAGGGCGTCATCGACCCCATCACGGAGATCGCCACCCTGGCACAGGAGCAGGGCATCCTCTGCCACGTGGACGCCTGCCTCGGTGGGTTCATCCTCCCGTTCCTCGGCACGCTCGGCCACATCACCACGGCATGGGACCTGTCCGTGCCGGGGGTCACCTCCATCAGCGCCGACCTCCACAAGTACGGGTACTCGTCGAAGGGCGTCTCGGTGATCATCTACGGCGATGCGCAGCTCGGTCGGTTGCAGCCGTTCGTCACGTCGAATTGGCTGGGTGGCCTCTACGGGTCACCGGCCATGGCCGGCACTCGGCCCGGGGGTCCCATCGCCGCCGGGTGGGCCGTCCTGCACCACCTGGGCGAGGACGGCTACCTCCGCCTGGCCGAGGATGCCTGGCAGGCGGCGTCCGCACTGCGCACCGCCATCGGGTCGACTCCGGGCATCGCCCTGCGGGGCGCCCCGGACGCGACCGTCCTGGCCTTCGGCGACGACGGCTCCGGTGCCGTGGACACCTTCGCCCTGGGTGACGCGCTGACCGAACGGGGTGGCTGGTACTTCGACCGCCAGACGCCCCCGGACAGCCTCCACGCCACCGTCCACGCCGGACACCGGGCCGTCATCGACGAACTGTGCGCCGACCTGGCCGACGTCGCCGGCGAGCTGGCCCGGTCGGGCGCCCGGGCGGACGACCGCGGCACCCGGTACGGAACGGTGTGAGTCGACGCGGGCACGGTGCCCGCGTCGTCGGCCCCTGGTCCGTTGCCGGCCGCGCGCCCATCGTCTATACATGCCGAAGGGGTGTCGGGCGGCGACGACGACCCGGTGGAGCTGACCTGCAGTCGGCGGAACGACCTGAGGAGATCGTCGTGGATCGCAAGTGGTGGACCCTGATCGCCGTGTGCTTCGGGACCTTCATGCTCCTCCTCGACATCACCGTGGTGAACGTCGCGCTGCCGGACATCCAGGTCGCCCTGCACTCCACGTTCGCCGATCTCCAGTGGGTGGTCGACGCCTACGCCCTCACCCTCGCCGCATTCCTCCTGACCGCCGGCGTCCTCGGCGACATGTACGGCCGCCGGGGGATGTTCGCCATCGGCCTGGTGCTGTTCTCCCTGGCCTCACTGACGTGCGGCCTGTCCACGACGGCCCTGATGCTCAACCTGTCGCGTGCGGCCCAGGGTGTGGGTGGCGCCATCATGTTCGCCACATCCCTCGCGCTCATCGCCCAGGCCTTCGCCGGTAAGGAGCGGGGCACGGCCATCGGCGTCTACGGCGCCGTGGTCGGCGGAGCCGTGGCCATCGGCCCGCTCGTCGGCGGAGCGATCACCACGGGCATCGGCTGGCGGTGGATCTTCTTCATCAACATCCCGATCGGCGTGGTCGCCGTGATCATCACCTTGACCAAGGTGGACAACGCCAAGATCCCGACCGGCCGCAGGATCGACTGGCTCGGGGTCGTGACGTTCACCTCGTCGCTGTTCCTCCTCGTCTACGCGCTGGTGCAGGGCAACGCCAAGGGGTGGGGCAGCACGTACATCGTGTCGATGCTGGTGGGCTCGGTCATCCTGATGGTCGTGTTCATCGTCGGCGAGTTGCGGCAGAAGGACCCGATGCTGGACCTCGGTCTCTTCAAGCGGCCGGCCATGGTCGGCGTCTCGCTCGGGTCGTTCACGCTCTCGGCCTCGATCTTCGCCATGTTCCTGTACCTGACCCTCTACATGCAGGAGATCCTCGGCTACAGCCCCCTGGCCGCCGGGCTCCGCTTCCTGCCCCTCACGATGCTCGCATTCATCGTCGCCCCCGTCGCCGGAAAGCTGACGGTGCGCATCCAGACCCGGTTCCTCATGAGCCTCGGACTGGCCCTCGTGGCCATCGGCTGTGCGCTCATGACCCACGTGGGGGGCACGTCCTCCTGGCTGGTGCTCCTGCCCGGGTTCCTGGTGTGCGGCGTGGGCATCGGCATCACCAACCCGGTTCTCGCCTCCGGCTCGGTCTCGGTCGTACCCCCGGAGCGCAGTGGCATGTCGACCGGCGCGGCCAGCACGTTCCGACAGGTCGGCATCGCCACCGGCATCGCCGGCCTCGGCGCCATCTTCGTCGACCAGATCAAGTCGGCCGTCGTGTCCAACCTCTCGGCCACCGCCACTGGCCAGAGCGTCCTCGCCCACGGGGGCCAGGGGCTCGGCACCGCGCTCGCCTCCGGCGGGGTCCGCCAGGCGGCGGCGTCCCTCCCCTCGCCGGCCGGACGCCAGGCCCTGCTCACCGCCTACCAGGACGGCTTCGCCTCGACCTTCAACCACCTGATGTCGATCGCCGCGGTCATCGCGCTGATCGGTGCCGTCGGCTGCCTGTTCCTCGTCCGGCAGAAGGACTTCGTCCCGAGTGTCGGCGCCGGGGAGTGGTCCGGCCCGACCCCGCCCGACGGTGCCCCGGCGGGCGCACCGACCCCGACGGGTGTCGACGGCGACGGGCACACCTCGGCGGACGAGGACCCGACCCGCTCCGCCGACGTCCGTTCCGGGTGACGACCTCCGACCGATGACCGGCGGCGAACCCCTGGCCGGGCGGGACCCCGACGAGCCACACCCGTCGAGGCTGGCGCCCGACCACCCCCGTCGGGCGGAGATCCTGGCCGCCCACCACGCCGCCCGGGTGTCGGGCGCCGACAGCTACCCGGATCCAGCGACCGGCTACCTCGTGATGACGTCGGACTACCTCGCCGGCCGAGGTACCTGCTGCCACCAGGGCTGCCGCCACTGCCCCTACCTCGTCTGACGGCGCCCGGCCGGGCCGCGTCGGTGCGCGTCAGCCCTGCTGCAGCACCGAGCGGTCGCCCGCACGGAGTCCGGCGATGATCGAGCGGTAGGTGCCGGCAGCGTCCCGGCCCATGGCATCGGTCTCCAACCAGGTGCCACCGGGGCCGCCCCGGTCGCGGTCCACGCCGTGGATCCCGAAGCGGGGTTCGTAGGAGCCCCACTCGTAGTTGTCGACCAACGACCAGTGCCAGTAGCCCTCGACGGGCACGCCGGCATCGATGGCATCCACCACCGCGGCCACGTTGGCCCGCAGGTACCGGGGTCGGTCCCACCCGTCGAGTCTCCCGAAGGAACGACCGCTGCGGAGCCGGTTGCACAGCCCGTTCTCCACCACCCACAGCGGCAGGCCGGGTGTGAGCGCGGCCTGGACGCCGAGCCACCGGGTGAGGCCCGCAGGGTCCGGCGGGTCGTCCCACAGCTCCCGGACGGGCAGCGGATTGCGCCCACCGGCGGTGCCGTGGCCGGGTAGCCGGAAGTGCCGCGAGGCCTGTGGGTCGTAGTAGTCGATGCCGAGCACGTCGAGGGTGCACTCGTGCGGGCTCGCCTCGACGGCATCGAGCGCCCGGCGTGGCGTGCGCCCCCACCGGCCCGACGAGCCATAGGGGGCGACGGCGCGACCGGCTCGGCGCAGCAGTGACTCACCCACCCCCGGTGTCGGCAGCATGGCGTAGTGGTCGCGCCGACGCGCCGCGATCCACCCGTCGAGGTCATGGCGCTCGACACCCATACTGCGGGACAGCAGGAGATCCAGGAGCATCCGGTCGTACTCGTAGACGGACATGCAGAAGTTGTTGGTCGTGACGACGGCGTCGGGACGCTCGGCGTGGAGGATGTCGTACGCCCGCACGTGGGCGGCCAGCAGGTTGTCGAGGGCGACCGCGGTGTCGTCGATCCCGGCGAGCCGGCCCGGGGGGAACGCCCCCAGCAGGTACGTCGACAGCGCCAGGACATTGACCTCGTTGAGGGTGACCCAGTGGCGCACCGACGGTGCGAGGGCCGGCACCACCACCCGTGCCCACGTCTCGAATCGAGCCACGGCGTCAGGCCGGAGCCACAGGTCCTCGCCCAGCCACTGGGGATGGGTGAAGTGATGGAGCGTCACGAGCGGGGCCATGCCCCGCTCGACGCACCCCTCCACGATGGCGACGTAGCGGTCGAGCGCCGTCTGGTCGACGCCGTCCGGCTCGGGTTGCACACGTGCCCACTCGACCCCGAGGCGGAAGCTGTCGCAGCCGAGTGCGGCCGCACGATCGAGCGCCTCCTCGGGCCGACGCCAGAAGTCGACGGCGTCACCGGACGGGGCCACCCGGCCGACCTGCTCCCAGGCCAGCCAGTTGTTGGCCGGTTGACCGGGCCCGTTGAACCCGCCCTCGATCTGGAATCCCGCCGTGGCCACGCCGAACAGGAAGCCGTCGGGCAACGGTCCGCGCACCGGCGATCGCCTCTGCCCGCCCGTCTCCTCCGGTTGCTCCGTCGGCCCCACGGCACGCTCTCGATCGCTGGGGGCGTCCCCGACCACCGGGGCCACCACAGGGTGGCGATGGTAGCTTGCCGCCCCGGGGGGTCCCCGTCCCGGTGACCCCGAGCCCCAGGACACGCCACCATGCCGCCAACTGCACCCGATCCCGAGCGCCTCCCCGTCGTCATCGCCTCCGGTCAGGCGCTCGAGCGTCTGGACCTCGTCACCCCGGTCGACCTCATGGCCCGGGCCTGCGAGTCGGCGCTTTCGGCCGTGCCCCGCCTGCGCGACCGGATCGACCGGCTGACCGTGGTGGACGTGATGACCAAGGTCGGGCCTGCCCCGGCCACCGAGCTCGCCCGCCGACTCGGCCTCGGCGACGACGTGTCCCGCGAGGTCACGACGGTGGGCGGCAACACCCCGCAGTGGCTGGTCAGCCGGGCCGCCTCCGAGATCGCCGCCGGCACGCTGTCGGTCACCCTCGTGGCCGGGGCCGAGGCCATCCGATCGTCCCGGGCCCGGCGCGCCGCAGGCCTCCCGCGCGACGAAGGGGTGGCCGACCTCGCGCCCGATGCACAGGTGGGTGACGACCTGCCCGGGTTCGGGCCGGCTGAATTGGCCGTGTCACTGCTGGCGCCGGTGCACGTCTACCCACTCTTCGAGAATGTCATCGCATCCCGGGCGGGACGCGATGCCGATGCACAGCGGGCCGCCATCGGGCGCCTGATGGCGCCCTTCACCGACGTGGCCGCGGCCAATCCCCACGCGTGGTTCCCCGAGTCCCGCAGCGCGGAGGAGATCGCCACCCCCACCCCGGACAACCGCATCGTGTGCGAGCCCTATACGAAACGCATGACGGCGTTCCTCGGTTCGGACCAGTCCGCCGCGCTGATCGTCTGCTCGCTGGCCGAGGCGCGCCGGGCCGGCGTCGAGGACCGGGCCGTGTTCGTGTGGTCGGGGGCCGAGGCCGTCGACGTCCGCTTCGTCGCCTCGCGGCCCGATCCCGGCCGGTCACCGGCCATCCGGGCGGCAGGAACGGCCCTGTTCGAGGCAGGCACGGCCGCGGCCGGTCGCACCGTAGGAGTCGACGACCTCGCGCGCATGGACCTGTACTCGTGCTTCCCGTCCGCAGTGCAGATGGGCGCCGAGGCCCTGGGCATCGCGCTCGATGACACCCGGGGTCTGACCGTCACGGGGGGCCTCCCCTACTTCGGCGGGCCGGGCAACAACTACACGACCCACGGCATCGCCACCCTGTGCGACCTCCTGCGGGAGTGCGACGGCGGCACGCGACTGGGCATGGCCACCGGGCTCGGCTGGTTCGTCACCAAGCATGCACTCGGCCTGTACGGCACGACCCCGCCGCCCGCCGGGTTCCACCGGGGGGACACCACGGCGGCGCAGGCCGCCATCGACGCCTCCGCCGTCGACGTCGCCGAAGGTGTCGACGCATCCGAGACCGCCACCGTCGTGACGGCCACGGTCTGGCGCGACACCAGCGGCACCGCTGCCGGCGCCCCGGTGGTGGCACGCCTGGCCGACGGCCGTCACCTGGCGCTGGCACCCGCCGATGACGACGTCGTGGCGGCCATGGGCGCCACCGACATGCCGGGCTTCGTGGGCGCGTCCGTGGTCGTCCAGGCCGGCGAGCCGCGCTACCGTCTGCCAGAGCGCTGAACCGACTGCGCTGACCGCCCGAGGGAGACCACCATGTCCGACGAACTGCTCCGCGAACGCCAGGGTCACATCGAGATCCTGACCATCAACCGGCCCGAGGCCCGCAACGCCATCAACCTGGCCACGGCCACGGCTCTCTCGGATGCCTTCGACGAGATCGAGGCCGACGACGACGTGTGGGTCGTCGTGCTGACCGCGGCCGGCGACAAGGCGTTCTCGGCCGGCATGGACCTGAAGGCGTTCGCCACGGGTGAGTTCCCCATTACCGAGAAGGGGTTCGGGGGCATCACCAAGCGGGATTTCCCGAAGGCGCTCATCGCCGCCTGCAACGGATCAGCCCTCGCCGGCGGCTGCGAGATCATGCTGAGCTGCGACCTGGTGGTCGCCGCCGACCATGCCAAATTCGGTATCCCCGAGGTCGCACGTGGCCTCGTGGCCGGTGCCGGCGGCCTGATCCGTCTCCCCAAGCGCCTTCCCCAGGCGATCGCGCTCGAGCTGGCCCTCACCGGTGAGCCGATCGATGCCGCCCGGGCCCTGCAGATCGGCCTCGTCAACCGCGTCGTGCCCGGCGACCAGTTGATGACCGAGGCCCTGGCCCTGGCCGGACGGATCGCCAAGAACGCCCCGTTGGCCGTCCGCCTCTCGAAGCAGGTCATGAAGCAGGCCGCCGAGCTACCGGAAGACGAGGCGTGGGCCATCAACGACGCCGTCTTCGGGGAGATCGGCCGGTCGGCCGACGCCATGGAGGGTGCCATCGCCTTTGCCGAGAAGCGCGAGCCCAACTGGACCGGCAAGTAGCCCCCGACGTGACTCCGCTCCACCTCGTGGCTGACGCTGGCCCCACGCTGGCCCCCGGCCTCGACGGATTCCGCCTGATCCTCCACGTGCTGGCGGCCACCATCTGGGTCGGGGGCCAGTTCGTGGTGGCCGGCCTCCTGCCCACCATCCGGACCCTGGGCGAGGACGCCCCGAAGAAGGTGGCCCGGGCGTTCAGCCGGCTCATGTGGCCGGCCTACGCCGTCCTGATCGTCACCGGCTTCTGGAACATCAGCGCCGTACAACCGAAGAACGCCACGTCGGCCTGGAACGCCGTGCTCATCATCAAGATCGTGTTCGTGGTGGTCGCCGGAGTCGGGGTCTTCCTCCACCAGCGCTCGACCTCCAAGGTCGGACTGGCCGTCTGGGGCTCCGTCGGCGGAGTGGCATCGGTGGTCGCACTCTGCCTGGGCGTCTTCCTGGCCGGTTGATCCGCTCCAGCCGGCAGGTGCCCCGGTGACGAACCGCGCGGCAGGGCACCCCGTCCACGTCTAACCTTGGCTGGCAGTCGACAAGGGAGCAAGTGTCATGCCGTTCACCCCTCCAGCAGAACTCTTCGGCGAGCAGGGCATCATCGTCCTGATCGTCATTGCCGTCGTCCTGTTCGGGTCGACCCAGATCCCGAAGCTGGCCCGCTCGCTGGGCTCGGCCCAGAAGGAGTTCAAGAAGGGGCTCGACGAGGGTGCCAACGGCGAGACGGGCACGGACGCCAACGCCGCGGCGCCTGCCGCCCCCCTGGCCCAGGCCCCGCAGGTCGCAGCGCCAGCGCCAGCGCCGGCACCGGCACCGGCACCGGCTCCCGCACCTGCCCCCGCTCCGGCCTCGGCACCCCCCGCCGCAGACGGTTCCGCCGGCCCCGCTTCCTGAGCACCTCCGGACCGTGCCGTCGGACGCCGGCGGCGGCGCCACACTTCCGGGTCACTCGCCCGGCGCCAATGAACGCTGGCAGCTGCCCTTCTGGGCCCTCCAGGTCCTGGAGTACGGCGTGGCCTTCCTCCTCGTCACCCAGTCCGTCCACGTCGGGCACGGCGGGCTCCTCATCGCCGGTGGGACCGTGCTCTTCGTCCTGGCCGTCACCGCCGACGGGCCGCTCGGGATCTTCCGGGTGTGCGGTCAGCGCCTCCATCGCGTCCTGGTCCTCACGGTGGCCGTCGTCCTCGCCGCCTGCTGCGCGTTCGCCGCGCTGCGTCCCGACGTCGAGGGCCTGCTCGTGATCGGTGCCGCCATCGTGGCCCTCCTCGTGCTCGCCTCACGCACCACCGTGACGGGTGGCCGGGGCCGCAGGCGGAAGGGAGCGCCCCGACCGGCCGAAGTCATCGACGCCACCGCCACCGTGACCCCCCCTCCGGATGCACCTGTCGTCGAACAGACGGACCAGACGGGTGGGTCGGCGGCGCGCAAGGCCGGTCGCACCACCGGTGCGGCCGCCGCCGCCGGCAAGCGGGCCGTCGACGAGCACCGGCCGCAGGTGGAGGACGGGGTGAAGCGGACGATCCGCGGTGCCGGACGCCTGGCCGGGAAGTTGGCCGGGCCCAAGGCGCCACCCGCTGCAGACGCCCCGTCCTGACCGGACCGGATCGACCCGGTCGTGCACGGACCTGACCTGGTCCTGAACGGACCTGACCTGGTCCTGAACGGACCATGAGAGGACACCTGAACCTATGACCCCGACGGACGACGTCCTGGCCATCGCCGATCGCCTGTGGTCGGGTGAACCGGCCACCGATGGCACTGCGGTCAACCCCATGGCACCGGGCGGGGGCCTGGCCGAGGTGGCTGACGGCGTGGCCTTCGTGCCCTCGTTCGCCAACGTGTCCGCCGTCCGCACCGACGAGGGTCTGGTCCTGGTCGACGTCGGGAGCCCGTTCCTGTCGGGAGAGGTCCACCGGATCCTTCGCACCTGGTCCGACGCGCCGCTGCATACAGCCGTGTATTCCCACGGTCACATCGATCACGTCTTCGGTGTGCACCGCTGGGAGGCCGACGCCGCGGCAGGCGGCTCGCCCGCACCCCGGGTGGTGGCCCACGAGGCTGTCGCCGCCAGGTTCGACCGCTACATCCGGACCGCGGGCTACAACACGGTGGTCAACCGGCGCCAGTTCGGGATCGACGACCTGGAGTGGCCGACCCGGTACCGCTACCCGGATCTCACCTTCCGCGAGCGGCTCGATCTCGAGGTGGGTGGCGTATCCGCCGAGCTGCACCATGCCCGGGGCGAGACGGACGACCACGCCTGGGCCTGGTTCCCCGCGCAGCGCGTGCTGTGCGTCGGCGACCTGTTCATCTGGGCGTCCCCCAATGCCGGCAACCCCCAGAAGGTCCAGCGCTACCCCCTGGAGTGGGCGGAGGCGCTTCGACGGATGCTGACGCTCTACGACACCGCGGACGGCGGGCCGGAGGTACTGCTGCCCGGCCACGGCTACCCGATCGTCGGAGAGGAGCGGATCCGGCAGGCGCTGTCCGAGACAGCCGAGCTGCTGGAGTCGCTGGTGGCCCAGACCCTCGACGTCATGAATGCCGGGGGCCGGCTCGACGAGGCGATCCATTCGGTCACCCCGCCGGCCCACCTGACGGCACGGCCCTACCTGCAACCCGTCTACGACGAGCCGGAGTTCGTGGTCCGCGGCGTCTGGCGCCTGTACGGGGGCTGGTGGGACGGCAACCCGGCCACCCTCAAGCCGGCATCCGAGGTCGCACTGGCCACGGAGCTGGCCGACCTGTCCGGTGGCCCGGGCGCACTGGCCGAACGCGCCGTTGCCCTGGTGGGGTCGGCCGACGCGGGCCCCGACCCCGAATCCGCACTCCGGCTGGCCGGCCACCTGGTCGAACTGGCCTGGTTGGCGGCGCCGGGCGACGTCGGCGTGGCCGAGGCCAGGCGTGCCGTGTTCACCCGGCGGGCCGAGCGCGCCACATCGACCATGGCCAAAGGCGTCTTCAACTGGGCGGCACGGGAGTCCTGAGACGTCGGAACCTCGGCCGCCGCCCATCCGGCCGCGGAACCCGAATTTCCACGCTTGTGACCTGGGGATTCGCGGGGCCGTCCTACCTGGATGCTCAACTTCTCAATTCGGTGCGGACCCCACTAGTGTTTCGCCCGTGATCGCCTTCACAAACGGTTCTCCGACGCCAACGTCCGCCCGCGACCAGACGGCTGCCGACACACCGGAGACACCGGCCGCCGGGCGCCGTTGGAAGCGCTGGGCCGCCGGCCTGGCGGTGGCCGCGCCCCTGGTCCTGGGCGGCTGCAACTTCTACCCGAGCTACGGGGCCAGCCGCGGGTCGACCACCCAGGGGCAGGACACCTTCAAGCTCTACTCGGGGATGATGACCACCGGAATCATCATCGGCGGCTTCGTGGGCCTCCTGATCCTCTTCACCATCGTGCGCTACAAGCGTCGGTCCGATGCAATGCCGAAGCAGTTCCACGAGAGCATCCCGATCGAGATCCTCTACACGGGCATCCCGGTCCTCATCGTGGCGGTCCTCTTCCTGTTCACCGTCATCACCGAGAACAAGGTCGACGCCACCGTTCCACTGGCCGCCAAGATCACCTCGTCCGGCAGCCCGGTGGTCGACGTCAAGGTCACGGCCTTCCAGTGGGGCTGGCGCTTCGACTACCCGAACGACAACGTCACGGTGTCGGGTGAGGTCACCAACGGGCCCCAGAACCACGGCCCCCAGATGGTCCTCCCCTTCGGCGAGACCGTCCAGGTCACCCTGGTGTCCAACGACGTCATCCACGGTTTCTACGTTCGGGACTTCAACTTCAGCCGCTACGCCCTGCCCGGCGTGGTGAACGTCTTCGACCTCAACATCGTCAGGGCCGGGTTCTACCCGGGCCAGTGCACCCAGATCTGCGGTCTGTACCACTCCGAGATGCTGTTCAGCGTGCGTGCCGTCAGTCCCGCCCAGTACCAGGCATGGGTGCAGGGTGAGATCGCGAACGGGCACACCATCAAGCGGACGCCAGAGCCGGCCGCCAACACGCCCCCGCCGTACGACCACGTCACCCAGTCCAACGCCCTGGCCGCGCCCGATTCGAAGAAGGGTTCCCTGTGACCACCACCATCGAGTCCCCCGAACTGATCGAGCCGGAGGAGCCGGGCGGTCCCGACGGCCACGGACCCGACGAGCTCGGCCACGAGGAGGCACACGAGCACCACGGGCCTCACGGCATCCTCAACTGGATGACCTCGACGGACCACAAGGTCATCGGCAAGTCCTACATGATCACCTCGCTGGTGACGTTCTTCATCTCAGGCAGCATGGCCCTCGTCATCCGCGCCCAGCTGGCCAACCCGAGCTCGTCACTGGTCAACTTCCAGACCTACAACGAGCTGTTCACCATGCACGGCAGCCTCATGCTGTACCTGTTCGCCGGGCCCTTCGCCTTCGGTGGACTGGCCAACTACATCGTGCCGCTCCAGGTCGGTGCGCCCGACATGGCCTACCCCCGCCTCAACGCCCTCTCCTACTGGCTCTACCTGGGCGGGGCGTCGATGATGACACTCAGCTTCGTGGTGGCGGGCGGGGCGGCGAGCTTCGGCTGGGTGGCCTACGCGCCGCTGTCCAACTCGATCAACTCCCCCGGCACCGGCACCGACATGTGGCTCATGTCGCTGGCCCTGACCGGCTTCTCGGCCATCTTCACCGGGGTGAACCTGGTGGCCACGATCTTCTACCTGCGGGCGCCCGGCATGACCATGTTCCGGGTGCCGATCTTCTCGTGGAACATGCTGGTGACCGGCATCCTGATCCTGATCGCCTTCCCGGTGCTGTTCGGCGCCGTGGTGATGCTGTTCTGCGACCGTCACTTCGGCACGCACATCTACTCGGTCCAAGGAGGTGGTGTGCCGGTGCTCTGGCAACATCTCTTCTGGTTCTTCGGGCACCCGGAGGTGTACATCCTCGCCTTGCCCTACTTCGGCATCGTGACGGACATCATCCCGGTGTTCAGCCGCAAGCCACTCTTCGGCTACCGGGGCATGGTGTTCGCCACCCTGTCGATCGCCGCCCTGTCGACCGGTGTGTGGGCCCACCACATGTTCACCACCGGTGTCGTGCTCCTGCCGTTCTTCAGCCTCCTGTCGTACCTCATCGCCATTCCCACCGGCATCAAGTTCTTCAACTGGATCGGCACCATGTGGGGCGGGCAGATCAGCTTCCAGACACCGATGCTCTTCTCGGTGGGCTTCCTGTTCGCCTTCCTCATGGGTGGCGTCACCGGTGTGCTCCTGGCCTCGCCGCCCGTCGACTTCATGACCCACGACACCTACTTCGTGGTGGCCCACTTCCACCAGGTGCTCATCGGCACCACGGTGTTCGCCGGGTTCGCCGGGTTCTACTTCTGGTATCCCAAGATGTTCGGCCGGATGCTGAACGAGCGCCTGGGCAAGCTGCACTTCTGGTTCCTGTTCATCGGCTTCTGGGTCACCTTCATGCCCCAGTACCTCTTGGGTCTGAAGGGCATGCCCCGGCGCATCGCCGACTACCTCACCACCAACGGCTGGACGGGACTCAACCAGATCTCGACGGTCGGTGCCTTCATCATCGGGTTCTCGTTCCTCTTCTTCCTGGTCAATCTGGTGATCTCCTGGAGTCATCCGGTGGCGGCGGGCGACAACCCGTGGGACGGCGGTGCGCTCGAGTGGTTCACTTCCTCACCTCCGCCGCACCACAACTTCACGCACCTGCCGCCCATCCGCTCGGAGCGGCCCACGTGGGACTACAACCATCCCGAGCACCGCAAGGACGAGTCGCACGGCGACAAGCGGCATCGGGAACAGGACCAGGAGACGGAGACGGTGGGGGCCAGTTCATGAAGGTGAGTGGGACGTTCCTCGCACTGATCGGCATCTTCTTCGGGATCGTCGGCCTGATCTACTGGTTCACCTCCTACGAGGACGCTGGCTTCCTGATGCTCATCGGCTCGGCCTTCCTCGGCCTGCTGCCTGGCAGCTACTACCTGTGGTGGTCCCGTCGGATGCGTCCCCTCGAGGGCGACCTACCGGACGCCACGCCGAGCAGTGGCGCCGGTGTGATCGACTCGTTCCCCGGGTCGAGCATCTGGCCCTTCCTGCTCGGCATGGGAGCGCTCTTCGCCACCCTGACCTTCATCTTCGGGCTCTGGCTGGCCCCCATCGCCGCCGCCCTCGGGCTGTCCGCCGTCATCGGCGGCATCGTCGAGAGCCGTCGCGGCGGCACCGTCTGAGCCTCGGCTCCGACCACAGCACCGGAAGCGCCCACCGCGGGCCCTTGCCGCGGGTCACACCCGCGGCTTAGATGACGGGATGACACCCGTCGCCCGCCTGGCCGCCGTATCCCTCGACAGCGCCGACCCGGCGGGGCTGGCCGACTTCTACCGACAGCTACTCGGGCTCGACCTGATGTTCGAATCGGAGGACTTCGTGGCCCTCCGCGGCGCCGGCATCCTGCTCACGACCCAGCGTGTCGCCGACCACGTGCCAACGGACTGGCCGGGCGCGACCGTCCCGAAGCAGATCCACCTCGAACTGGCCGTCCAGGACCTCGAGGACGCCGAGTCCGCGGCCCTCGACCTGGGGGCCACGAAGGCGGACACACAGCCGAACCCGGACAGCTGGCGGGTCCTGATCGACCCTGCCGGCCATCCCTTCTGCCTGACGACACTCATCCCGGACGTCTGATCCGACGACCGCCGGCCGACCCGGTCGGGAGCGCTGTTGCGAAGGGCCGGTCCGGACCCCGCCACTAACGCAGGATCTCGACCAGCAGGACCCAGGCGTTGACGGAGGCGGCGATGAACACCAGCACCGTGCCCACCAGGAGCCAGTAGATCCCGCCGCCCCCGCAGGCCAGCAGGCTGATCCCTCCACCCAGCAGTACCAGGAGGGGCGTGACGAGCAGGAGCGCGGTCGGGACCACGAGATGGCCCGGGTCCTCCGGGTCACGACTCCTGACCACCGCCCAGAGCGCCTGCAGGCCGGCGAGCGCGACGACCGCCAGCACCTCCCAGGCGAACGCTTGGCGACCCTGTCCGGGCGCCAGACCGAAACAGCAGATCACCAGGATGGTGAGCAGGGACCCGAGGGTGGCAGCAGCCCTCGGCGGGAGGTAGCGGTACTTCAGGATCTGTGCCAGGTTGACGGACATGGTCACGAACAGCAGGCCGAGGAGCGCAGCCGACGCACCCGCGGCGGCCACGAAGAACTCGCGCCACGCGGCTGCGGAATAGGCGGTCACGGCCCGATTCTGTCAGGACGTCGGCCCCGATCCGGGCATCCTGACCCGCTGGAGTCGGCGACCTCCGCGCCGAGCGTTCCGGTCGGGCTCACGTCAGTCACCTGCTGCGACGGGAGCCGTGTCGCGGCGGCGGTGTCCGACCGCCATAGGATTTGTGCCACCCACGGAGACCGTGACCGGGGCGAGAAGAGGCAAGTTCGTGCATTCCAAGCTCGTGAGGCGTACCGCTCCGATCGTCCCGATCGCCATTGCCGGCCTCGGAGTCTTCTTCGCTCCCGCAGCCTGGGCGGGTGCAGCCGCCGTGCCGTCCCCCACGCACGTCCGACCGGCGATCGTCGCCGGGCCCGCGGCGTCCGGCCGGACCGGCTCAGCCGGATCAGCCGGATCAGCCGGATCAGCCGGATCAGCCGGATCGGCCGGATCAGCCTCGGCGACGGTCACCTGGACACCCCAGTCCGGCGAGGGGCTCCCCATCACGGGGTTCACCGCGACGGCGTCCGACCTGACGACTCCGGCCAACGGCCACCAGACCTGCATCGTCGGCACCGTCACGGACGTCACCACCTCGACCGGTGCCTACCTGGGGACCGATGCGTGCACGTTCCACGACCTGACCGCCGGCGACAGGTACACGTTCACGGTCACCGAGACCACGTCCGCCGGCACGAGCCTGCCCAGCGCACCGAGTCCGCCGATCATCCCCACGCCGTCGATCGACCCCCATCCCGGCTACTGGCTGGTCGGCTCCGACGGAGGCATCTTCAGCTTCGGCGCGGCCTCCTTCCACGGCTCCACCGGCGCCCTCGTACTGCAGCGCCCCGTGGTCGGCATGGTCCCCACGGCCGACCACGGGGGCTACTGGGAGGTCGCGTCCGACGGTGGCGTCTTCGCCTTCGGCGACGCCGGCTACTACGGCTCGATCCCGGGCATCGGCATCGCTCCGGCAGGTAGTGCCGGTTCGGAACACCATCTCAACGCGCCGATCGTGGCCATCGTGCCCTCCGACGACGGCGGTGGCTACTTCATGGTGGCGGCCGACGGCGGGGTGTTCGCCTTCGGCGACGCCACGTTCGCCGGCTCCTGCCCGGGGATCGGGACGTGCCCGGGAAGTGCGGTGTCCGTCCTGCCCGACGCCGACGGCAGGGGCTACTGGCTGGTGACCTCGGTGGGAGACGTCTACGCCTTCGGCGATGCACCGTATCTGGGCGCCCCGGGTGCCACCCCGTCGCCCATCACGTCCGCACTGCACACCCTCGACGGCGAGGGCTACTGGATCCTCACCGCTGACGGCTCGGTCTACGCCTACGGCGACGCCCCCTACCTCGACGGTGATTCCGGGGCGACGGCAGCAGACCACGCCGCCGCCATCTTCGCCCCGGAGGACTACGGCGGCTACTGGATCGTGACGGCCGATGGCGCCGTGTCCTCGTTCGGGACGGCGCCCGACGAGGGTGGCATGGCCGGTGGACATCTGAACGGATCCATCGTCGCCGCGGCCGGCATCTGAGCGACGACCCGTGAGCGGTGGGTTGACGGTCATCGTCGACGGAGGCCTCGACGACGCCCTGGCCCTGGCCGTGCTGCTCGGTTCCGACATCGGGATCACCCAGGTCATCGCGACCGAGGGAAGCGTGGGCCGGTCGGTCACGGCGCGAGCCACGGCCCGGTGGCTGGCCACACTGGGAGCGTCGACCCCGGTCCTCCTCGGTGCGGATCGGGGCATCGGGTCGCCGTATCCGGGGGGACGCGATCCGTTCCACGGCATCGACGCATTCGGAGGGGCGATCGCCACACTGGTCGGGTCCGCCGATCCCCTGCAGCGCTGGCAGGATGTGGAGGGAACCGTCCTGTGCACCGGGGCGCTCACCGTCGTGGCCGATGCCCTCCGTCGGCACCAACCGGTCGACGGCATCGTATGGATGGGCGGAGCGGTCGCCTCGGGTGGCAACATGACCGCGGCGGCCGAATTCAACGCGTGGATGGACCCCCAGGCGGCCGACGAGGTCCTCACCAGCGGAGTGCCGGTACGCATGGTGCCGCTCGACATCACCGGTCGATTCGTCTGGAGAGACAGTCAGATCGCCGCCCTCGGTGGCGCAGCCCCGACCGTCCGTCCGCTCGCGGGAGCCATTGACGCGGTCCTCCGACGCGATGGGCGCTTCGTACCGCACGATGCCGTTGCCGCAGTCGCCCTCGTCGAACCCCAACTCTTCAGCTGGTCCACCAGGAGCGTCAGATGTGAACGGACCGGCGAGCTGACTTCCGGAGCGACCATCGTCGACCGGCGTGGACCAGCTCACCCGGGATCCGTGTCCGTCGCCGATGATGTCGATCTAGCCGCGGTGACCGAGCGGATCCTTGCTGCACTGCGTCGGCTGGCCTGACCACCCGGTTTCGTCGGACGCCGAGCGGTCAGGACGGGGTCAGGGGGAGAATGGCGTGCATGGCCCCGCCTGACGATCAACCGGTGGACGAGGAGCTCGAGGAGGTCATCCGGCTCGAACTCCTACTGCTGAACCCGTCGGTCCGCCGCTCCCGGGAGCGGGTTGCCTCCATGCTCCATCCGGACTTCGGCGAGATCGGGTCCTCGGGACGACGGTGGGATGTCACCACCGCCCTCGATGCGCTGGGCGAGGGAGCCGGCGAGGGAGCCGGCGAGGATCAGGTGGCTCAGACGGACGAGTTGTCCGGCGTCCGACTCGCCGATGACGTGATCCTGGTGACGTACGAATCGCACCGGCCTGACCGGGTCACGTCGCGGAGCTCGGTCTGGGTGCGAGTCGGTCCGGCATGGTTGCTCCGGCATCACCAGGGGACGGCGGTGGGGCCGCAGGCCACCGACAGCCACGTCGGAAGGATCCCGGACGACGGTCCTGAGCAGCGATGAACGGTGACGACCGTGCGGAGCCCGACCGACCCGAACTCCTGGAGTGCCCGTCCCCGACCGGTCGGGGTGCTCGACCGGTCCCCCCAACCAGGACTCACGGAGCAACGAGCGCGTCAGTGAGCGGGTCGATCCCGGCCAGGTTGCGGGCCAGGTCCGCATCGAGGTCGTACCGGTCGGCGAGCGTGCCGGGGGAAACATAGGAAATCCGGGTCTGGCCCCGATCCACCCACACCAGGACCTTCAGCGGAAGATCCATCGCGGCGAGCGGTGCGGCCTCCATCACGGCGGTGCCGGCCGCCGGATTGCCGAAGACGACGAGGGTGGTGGGACGGAGTTCGAGTCCGGCGTCGCGGGCCTCGGCCGACTGGTCGATAACGGCGAAGATCTTCATCCCTCTGGCGTGGAGCAGACCGGTCAGCTTCGCGATGGTCGCCTCGATCGCGAGCGGACTGTCCTTCGTGATGATCCCAGCCTGCTCCGTCGGGCGGTCGGAGGTCATGTCGTATCTCCCGTCGGTTGCGACGACTGCCGTGGTGCGGTGCCCCGCCAGGTCACGCGGTCACCACGCGACGGTCTGGCCGAGGTAGTCCAGGTACTGGAGGCCCGGGCGTCCGCGCTGTGCCTCGACAGTCGTCACGAGGCTCGGGATGCTCTCGTCGATGGTGAGGCGGGCATCAGGGCCGCCGAGGTCGGTCTTGACCCAGCCAGGTGCCATCAGGAGCAGCGTCCGGGTGTCGTCGCGGTGGCGGGCGGCGTAGCTGCGCATCAGTTGGTTCAGGGCGGACTTGCTGGTCCGGTAGATCTCGAAGCCCCCCCGTTCGTTGTTGGCGATGCTGCCCTGACCCGAGGACATGATCGCGATGGTGCCGTCGGGGTCGACGACGTCCCCCAGCACTTCGACCAGCCGCATCGGGCTCAGCGCGTTGGTGACCATCAGGCGGGTGAACTCCTCGGTCGTCACGTCCCCGACGGTCTCCCTCGGACCATTGGTGACGCCCGCATTGACGAAGAGGAGTCCGAACCGTCGCCCTCCGAGCCTGTCGCGGAGGGCCTGGACCTGCTCGGGCGCCGTGATGTCGACATGCTCGATCTCCAGCCGTCCCTCGGCGGTGTCGGCCAGTTCGTGCAGTGCGGTGCGTCCGGGACTCCGGACGGTGGCCACCACCTGGGACCCGAGGTCCAGGTACTCCGATGCCAGGGCGTAGCCCAGGCCACGTGACGCCCCGATGAGAAGGACGGTCGGGGGTCCCGAGCCCGAACTCACGATTGATCGCCCGAGGCTGTCGTCATCTCGATCGCTTCCATACCCCTAGTCTGCCCGGATCGCACCGGCCTGCACCTGCCGACCGGCTGGCACGGTCGGCGGTCGCCCGGAGGCGGCGACGTGTTTAGAGTTGGAGCGTGAGTCCGATCTCTGAGTCCGAGGCGGTCCGGATCGCCCAGCAGGCCTGTGCCGACCAGCACATCCGATGGGAGGAGCCCCACCGGACGACCAAGGGGCTCCGCTCGTGGCGCATTCTCACGCCGTCCGATCGGCGGGGCGGGAACACCATGATCATCGTGTCGCGGAAGTCGGGCATGGTCCGGCTCCACCGCTACGGGAAGTGACCGCCCTCCCTGGCCGGTGCGATGGGACCGCCGGACACCGTCTCCCCCCGGGTGGCCCCGGGCAGTACCCGCCGTCCGACAGCTACTACCGCGCCACGGACGACGAGGCATGTGCATGAAGACACCCATCCCCGACCTGGAGGAGGTCGCCGCCCTGAACCACGTCTTCCGGATCATCCAGGAGGGACTCACGGGATTGGTCGAGGCCGACCACTTCTTCAACCTCCTGGCCGACGACATCGTCACGGAGTTCATCGTGACGGTGCCCGGCTACCCGTCGCGCGTCGAAGGTCGGGCTGCGCTCGCCGAGCTCTACCGCCCCTACGGCACAGCGCTCCGACTCGACGCCTGCTCGGACCTGCGCGTCCACCACGACCCCGCCACAGGCGTCGTGGTGCTCGAGTACGCCTCGGAGGGACGCGCCGTCGGATCGGGCGCCCCATACCGCAACCGGTTCATTTCCGTGCTCACCGTCCGCCACGGCGAAGTCGTCCATCGGCGGGACCATCTGAACCCGTTGGCGGTGTTCGATGCGCTCGGCTGGCCGGAACGCTGACCGGTGAAGCCGACCGTCGACTCCGGTGACCGACCGCAGCCGCCGGCCTGACCGGGCCATGGACGGGGTCACCGCATGATGGACAGGCGTGCCGTAGTGCTCGGTGTGCTGGCGCTCGGCGTGGCCATGAGTGCCTGCGCCGGCACCACCACGTCGCACCAGCCCTCGGCACGGTCGACGGTGGCGTCCTACTTCGCAGCGCTCGACGCCCATCGCTGGACGGATGCGGAGGCGCTCGTGTCGCCCGCGGTCCGACGGACGGACTCGACCGCCCCGGACAGCGACCGGTCGAACACGCTCACCGTGACCCGGGTGCGTGTCCGCGTGGCACCTGCCCCGTTCGAGCGAGGGGACTACCCCGGCTATACGGACATCCAGCAGGCCCTCGTCACCTTCGATGCCACCTACAGGCGGGTCTACGGCTCGGTGGACGGACCCCAGGAGAGGTTCGTGTACGTCGGGCGCCGGGGCGCCGGGGCGCCGTGGCTCATCCTGGGCATCGGAACAGGTCCGTAGTCCCAGGCCGTCGGTAGCGCCGCCTCCGACCGCCGGTCAGCCGAGGCCGTCGACCGCGTAGACGGAGGCTCGGGCCGCACCGTCCCGCAGGCGCCGGATCTCGGTGTAGCGATCGCTCGCATACCAGGCGAGTGCGGACGCCCGGTCAGGAAACTCGAGGATGACGGTTCGCTCGGCGGGCAGGTCGCCCTCCAGTAGATCCACGTCGCCTCCACGCACGAGGTAGCGGCCGCCTGCGGCAGCGACGCTGGGAGCGGCCTGCTTCTTGTACTCCTCGTAACGCTCCGCATCGAGGATGGTGCACTGGTAGATGACGTAGGCAGGCACGTCTTCCTCCCTCGGGTCCGACGAGCCCCGATGGGCCCGGGGCCCGGGGCCCCGAGCGTACCGGCACCCTCCGCTACGACTCGGCGTTGCCGATGTCGGCCAGGACGCCGATCATGGACTCCATGCGGGCACGCGAGCTGCGGTAGGTCGGGCCGGTCGTCAGCCCGCCGTCCACGGCGATGGCCTGCCCGTTCACGAAGCTCGACGAGTCGCTGGCCAACCACAGGGCACACTCGGCGATGTCGATCGGCATGCCCGACCGCTTCATCGGGGCCACGTCGGCCAACACCGTCTCCATGACCGCCACCGTGGCCTGCGCCGCCTGGCCGTCGAGGCCGGCACCCCGGCCGAAGATTGACGTGGCGATGCCACCGGGGCAGATGGCATTGACCCGCACCCCGTCCTCCCCCAACTCGTTGGCCGTGGTCCGGGTCAGATGGGCGATGGCCGCCTTGCAGGCGCTGTAGTCGTGGCCGCCGGCGTTGGCCGTCAGTCCGGCCACACTCGCCGTGTTGATGATGCTGCCGTGACCCTGGGGGCGCATGACCCGGGCGGCGGCGCGGATGCCGAGGAAGACCCCCCGGAGGTGGATGCCGACGGTCCGGTCGAACATCTCCATGTCGATGTCCTCGACCCGCCCGATCGAGCCCGGGTTGCCGGCATTGTTGAAGATGCAGTCCAGGCCCCCGAAGGTCGCCTGCGACTCCTCGATGGCGCGTTCGATCTCCCCCTCGAGGGAGACGTCGACGATCACGAAGCGGGCGCTGTCGCCCAGCTCGTCGGCGATGGCGGTGCCCCGCTCATCGTCGACATCGGCCAGGACTACCGAGGCGCCCTCGGCCACGAACAGCCGGGCGGTCTGCTCGCCGATACCACTGGCGGCTCCGGTGATGACGGTGCGACGGCCTTCGAGGCGGGGCATGGCGGACTCCGATCGATGCGGGGTGGGACGGGGCGCATCGTCGCACGCCAGTCGCGGAGCGTCAACGTGGACGGGATGCCACCCGCCGGGGGCTCCGGTGCTGTTCCGACTAGCGGATGACCCGGCGGACACCGGCGGCGGTGGCCAGCTCGGGGTCCGTCGTGTCGATGAACGTCGGGACCGGAATGGCCTCGAGCTCCTCGTGGCTGTCGCCCGGCCGTGGGGCCGAGGCGGTGGTCACGTACTCGCCCTCGGTCGTCCGGGAGACGATGAGTGCCCGCTTACGCTGGCCGATGTTCTCGGCGTCACGCATCTCGTGGCAGATCTTGAAGGCGATGAAGTACGCCACGATCGGGGCGAGCGGCACGAAGAACCGGAAGAACCAGAGCACGTCCATGAGCGGCAGCTGGAAGAAGTTGGCCATGACGTCCGTCGACGAGGCGAAGAACACCGCGAAGAGGAGCGTCAGCATGGCCACCCCGGCCGCCGTCCGCTTGGGACGGTCGCGGGGTCGGTCCAGCAGGTTGTGGTAGTTGCTGTCCTTCGTCTTGTACCACTCGATCAGTGGCCAGACCAGGAGGATGTTGAAGATGAGACCCGGGAAGATCACGGCCGGCAGGAACACCTCGAGCGGGATGGTGTGGCCGAATCCGACCCACTCCCAACTGGGCATGATCCGGAGTGCGCCGTCGAGCCAGCCCATGTACCAGTCGGGCTGCACGGCATAGGAGATCTGGTACGGCTCGTACTGGCCGAACTGCCAGATCGGGTTGATCTGTGCGAAGCCGCCGAGGCCGAAGATGACCGCGGCGGTCATGAACAGGAACCCGGTGGTCTTGGCCATGAACGTCGGGAACATGGGCGAGCCGACCACGTTCTTCTCGGTCTTGCCCTTGCCCGGGAACTGGGTGTGCTTCTGCTTGACCAGCAGGCCCAGGTGGGCGGCCAGCAGCCCGACCAGGATGGCCGGCACGATCAGCACGTGGATGATGAAGAACCTGGGGATGATGACACCGGTGCCCGGATAATTGCCTCCGAAGAGGAAGAAGCCGACGTACGAGCCCACGAGCGGTATCGACTCGATGATCGAGTAGGCGATGCGGATACCGGTCCCGGACACCAGGTCGTCCGGAAGCGAGTAGCCGAGGAAGCCGTTGACGATGCCGAGGATCAGCATGGTCACACCGACGACCCAGTTCAGCTCACGGGGCTTGCGGAACGCCCCGGTGAAGAACACGCGGGCCATGTGCACGGCGATGGCGCCGAGGAAGATGTCGGCGGCCCAGTGGTGGGCCTGACGCATCAACAGCCCGGACCGCACGTCGAACGAGAGCCCCACGGTCGAGGCGTAGGCCTCCGACACCTTCTGGCCACGCAGCGGCACGTAGCTGCCGTGGTAGACGATCTCATGGGCGGAGGGGACGTAGTACAGCGTCAGGAAGACGCCGGTGCCCAGCAGTACGACAAACGAGTAGAGGGCGATCTCCCCCAACATGAACGACCAGTGGTCCGGGAAGATCTTGTCGAGGAACGACCGGCCGCCCTTGGCGACACCGAGTCGATCGTCGATCCAGTTGAGGCTCTTGTCGATCATGGGCGCTCCCAGAATCCGGGGCCGACTGCCTGGTCGAAGCCACCGTTCGCCCGCATCTGCCCCGTGGCGTCCACCGTGATGGGCAGCTGCGGCAGCGGACGTGGTGCAGGGCCGAACTCGGGGATGGCGCCCGCATTGACATTGAAGATCGACTGGTGGCACGGGCAGACCAGCTGCTGCGTCCTCTCCTGATAGAGGCCCACCGGGCAGCCCAGGTGGGTGCACAGCTTGGAGTAGGCCACGTAGCCCTGGACGCCGAAGGACGTCTTACCGGGGGGAGCGATCGGATACGGCGGGTCGTTCGGGCCGAGTTGGGCCAGACGGATCAGGATCACCTGGTCGGGGGAGGAGCCCTCGTACCCCCTGGGGAACACGGTCAGGACGCCGCCGACCTCGAGGTCGTCGACCATGACCTGGCGGCCGTCGACGGTGGTGAGCCTGGCGCCCTTCTTCCAGTTGGTGGTGAAGAGCGAGTCATCGGTGGAACCCTGGTTGTCGTCCGACTTGGCCGGCTTCGGACCGAGGGAGCGGATCCCGGGCACGAGGAATGCGAGGGTCATGATGCCGCCGGCGACGCCGAAGACACCGAGCAGCAGGCCGCGGCGCTTGACTTCGAGGCCACCCCGCCCCGTGATGGCGGCGTTGAAGGCCGCCCGTTCGGGCTCCGAGGAGTGGAAGTCGTGGCGCTCCTCGACGAACGGGCCCTGGGGCATGAGGTACTTGCCCCAGGCGATGGTGCCCACACCGAGGCCGAGCATGCCGAGGGCCAACGTGCCGGCTTCCCACTGGTTGCTGGCGTTGATCCAATACACCACGATGAAGGCGACGAACCCGACCATGCCGATGACCATGGCCAGGATGGCCAGGTTCTGCATCCGCTGGGGATGCTTGGTGGCGGGCTGCAGGTGCGGGTCGTCGAGCGTCGCTGGCGGCAACGGGCTGGGCTTGTCGTCGCTCACGCGCGATCTCCGATCCAGAAGCAGACGAGCATCAGGAGTCCGACGCCGATGAGGAGTCCCACGAAGCCTTCGCCCACGGGGCCGATGCCGCCGAGGCCGGCACCGCCGGCGTTGTCCGGGTGCTGCAGGACACCGGTCACGTAGGCGGCGATGTCACGCGCCTGTGTGTCGGTGATGTTGCCGGGGCCGAAGTGGGGCATGTTGCCCGGACCCGACCGGATGGCCTCGACCACCTGGGTCGGCGTGGCGAGGTGGAGGCTCGGGGCATAGGCGCCTTCGGCCAGCGCGTCACCGGCACCCGAGATGGTGTGGCAGGCGGCGCAGTTGAGGGTGAAGAGGGTGTTGCCGTTCTCCAGGTCGGCGCCGGCGGTGCGGACCACGGGGACCTGTGTGCCCTGGCCCGGGGTCAGCGACTGCACGTAGGCGGCGATCTCCAGCGTCTGGATCCGGTCGAAGCGGGGCGGCTTGCGGATGGCCTGGACGCTCGTGTTGGCCAACGGCATGCGGCCGGTCGAGACCCAGAAGTCGACCGTGCCGGCACCGAGGCCCTGGAGGTTGGGGGCGACGCCGGCCTTGCCGTTGGCCTCGCCACCGTGACAGCTGGAGCAGTTGGTCGCGAAGAGCGCCTGCCCCGGCTTGATGAAGGCCGCCGGCAGGTCGGTGTAGTAGATACCGGACTGATTGGGTGCGCTGTCGGCCTTGGCCGTGGCCGAGGCCGACGGTTCGGCGGTCACCGCGGTGGGCACGGCCTGGACGGTGCCGGGCTGCGCACCGGCCACGGTCGACTCGGTGACCGGCACCGTGGTGGTGGTGTCGGCCTGGGCGGAGCCCGACGAGAAAGCCACGAAGCCGAAGACGGCCACGACGCCGACGAGGGCGGCGGGCGCGGCGATGCGGGCGGCGATGGACCGGCGGTGGTTCGTCGACATCACTTCAGCAGGAAGAGGCAGGAGTAGAGGCCGACCCACACCACGTCGACGAAGTGCCAGTAGTAGCTCACGCCCTGGAAGACCGCCGTCTCCCCCGGGTCTCCTGCAGGTCCCCGGAGCCGGAAGAGCAGGAAGAGCATGGCCGCCAGACCCAGGAAGACGTGGAGCCCGTGGAGGCCGGACGAGATGTAGAAGATCGAGCCGTACGCGGTGTGCAGGGGGTTGGTGGCCGGGTTCTTGGAGAGGTCGATCCACTCGAAGAACTGGTTGCCGACGAAGGCACTCCCGAGCACCAGGGTGAACCAGATCCACAGCTTGGCGCTCTTACGGTTGCCACGCTCCTGGTCGAACACGGCCTTCTGCATGGTGAAGCTGGAGGACACCAGAATGATCGTGAAGATGCCGGCCCGGATGGTGTCGAGGTGGGCGCCCGGCGGGGGCCACACGGAGGCGTGGGCCCGCAGGGTGAAGAAGGCTGCGAAGATCGAGCTGAAGAACATCACCTCGGAGCCGAGCCAGATGATGACGCCCACGGCCAGCATCGGAGGCCTGTCGGGGGTGTGGCGCGGCGGAGGTGCAGCGATGGCCGGATCGGCGGCGAGAGCCTGGGTCACGGCGTTCTTTTTAGCCGATCCGACACGCAGGGGGCCAACTCAGACAGAACCCGCCCCCCGACGCCTACGACCAGGGAGTTCGCCCGCGACGCGCGTGGGCCGACGGCTCAGACCGGAGTGGCGAGTGCAGCGGGAGGTGTCGTGAGCGACACCACCGTCAGGCGCTGCGTCGGTCGGGTGAGCGCGACGTAGAGGGTGCGCAGTCCGCGTGCCGTCTCCCCGGCGATGACGGCCGGCTCCACGACCACGACCGAGTCGAACTCCAACCCGTTCGCGGAGTCGGCGGCCAGGAGCACGAGGGGCTCCGACAGGCCGCCCTTGCGCATGTCGCGGGCGTCGACCACCGGAGTGCCGGACGCCTCGAGTGCCTCGGTCACGAGCCCCCGCAGCTGATCCGGCGCGATGATCGCCACGCGTCCGGGCCGGACGGCGTCGAGTTCCTCAGCGGCGGCGCCGGCAACGGCACGTGCCAGGTCACCCATCGTGGCCGGCCCGTCGTGGCCGGTCACCTGCAGCATCCGGGGTTCCACCCCGGTGCGACGCACCGGACGGGGCGGCGTGAGCTCGGGGGCGGCCACGGCCAGCACCCGCGCGGCCACGGCCAGCACCTCGGCCGGGGTCCGGTAGCTCACCGTCAACTCGACCGTGCGGGCGGCCCGCCGACGCGGCAGGTGCTCCACGATGTCGTCCCACGAGGCGGGGGCCCAGGGCGCGGTGGCCTGAGCGATGTCGCCGACCACGGTCATGGAGCCGGCCAGTGACCGCCGGGTGAGCATGCGCAACTGCATCGGCGACAGGTCCTGGACCTCGTCGACGACGATGTGCCCGTACTTGCGCACGGCGTCCTCGGAGCCGCCGGTGCGGGGACCGAGCAGGTGGCGGGCCTCATCCACCAGGGCGGCGTCGGCGGGCGTCCAGGCCACGTCGTCGAACGACGTCGAGCGCGGGCGCCGGAGCAGGGCCAGCTCCTCGTCCGACAGGATGCCCCGCCCCGCCGCCGTGATCAGTGGCGGGGCGCCGTAGAGATCGTGCAGCAGCTCGTGGGGCGACAGTCGGGGCCACATCCGGTCGAGCGCCACGGCGAGCTCGGGCACGCGTCGCACCTTGCGCGAGAAGTCCTCGAAGTCGAACTCGTCGTCGTCGAGCTCCGACGGGTCCTCGTAGCCCGGGAAGGCCGTGACCGCAGTGTTGCCGACACCCAGGCGCTGCTGGGTCTGGCGTGCCCGGTCGGCCAGCACCTGGGCCACGGACTGCTCCACCAGCCGGCGGCGGGCGTTGTGGGTGCCCGGCCGGCGACGGGCGCCCTCCACGATGGTGCGCGAGTCGGCGGCGGTCAGGCGCAGCACCAACGCGCCGTAGGGAACCCGCACGTCCTCGGCCAGCGGCCGCTGTCGGGTCCGGACGGCACGGGCCACGACCTTGGCCATGCGCACGTCACCCTTCAGGCGCGCGACGTCGGCCGGACCGTTCTCCGTGATCCTGATCTCGGGCACGAGACCCCCGATGGTCGACAGGGTCACGCCGGTCTCCCCCAGGGACGGCAGCACCTGCTCGATGTAGCGGAGGAACAGCGGGTTGGGTCCCACGACGAGTACGCCCTGCCGCTCGAGCGGGAACCGGTGGGTGTAGAGGAGGTAGGCGGCGCGGTGGAGGGCCACCGCCGTCTTGCCGGTGCCGGGACCGCCCTGGACCACGAGCACGCCGCTCAGCGGCGCCCGGATGATCTCGTCCTGCTCGGCCTGGATGGTCGAGACGATGTCGGTCATCCGTCCCGACCGGGCCCGGTCGAGGGCGGCCAGGAGCGCCGCCGGTCCGCCGATAGGCAGGTCACCCTCGATCAGCTCGCCACCCGGGTCACCGGAGTGCGGTACGCCGTCGGAGCCCTCCACCGAGTCGGTCGGACCCCCCGGGGCGTTGAACCGCTCATCCTCGACACTGACCACGTTCCGGCCCTGTAGGGCCAGGTGGCGGCGGAGCACGAGGCCGAGGGGGTCGCGGCCGGTGGCCCGGTAGAAGGGTTCGGCTACGGGGGCGCGCCAGTCGACCACCAGGGGCTCGTGGTCGGAGCCGTGGATCGCCAGGCGTCCGATGTGGAACGTCTCGGTGGCGGCGTCGTCGGCCACCCCGGCACCGTCGGCCGTCAGCCGGTCGATCCGACCGAAGGTCAGGGCCTGGTCGCCGATGTCGAGCTGTTCGAGCCGGGCCAGGCTGGTGCGCACGATGACGTCACGCTCGGTGCGCGACTGGAAGGTCCCGCCCCGGCCCAGGTCGAGCACGCCTTCGAGCATGGAGTTGGCGTCGCCCCGCATGGCGTCGAGCCGCGCATAGGCGAGGTCGACGAACTCCTGTTCCGCCTCCAGCTCCGATTCCACGCCCCACCTCCTGTCTGCTCCCGGGCCCGTCCGGACGGGTGGTCCGGCCCCACGACCGGCTCAGGGGAACCCTCGATTGTAGGCGCCCGACGGACGGACTGCTCCGGCGGCTCCGTGTGCCACGACCGCGTCCTGGCGCTCCGGGGGGAGCTGGCCCTGCTCCTAGACTCGAGCCATGTCCACCGCTGCGCCCAGCGCGCCCGGCGAGGCCGCCTCCGCGCCGGGCCGCTTCGACGACGCCCCGTTCATGCGGGCCTGCCGGGGGCAGACCGTGCCCCACGTGCCGGTCTGGTTCATGCGGCAGGCCGGACGGGCCCTCCCCGAGTACCGCGCCGCCCGGGGCCCCGGGAGCATCCTGGACGCCATCCACCAGCCCGAGCTGGTGGCCGAGCTCACCTGCCAGCCCGTCGACCGCTACGGGACCGACGCCGCCATCTTCTTCAGTGACATCGTCGTGCCGGCCGCCGCCGTCGGCTTCGGTGTGGACATCACCCCCGGCACCGGACCCGTGGTCCCCGACCCCTTCCGGTCCGCCGCCGACCTTGAGCGCCTGCGTCCCCTCGAGCCCGACGTCGACACCCCGTACGTCGTCGAGGCCGTCAAGATCCTGGCGTCCACGCTCGACGTGCCCCTCATCGGCTTCGCCGGCGGCCCCTTCACCGTGGCCAGCTACCTGGTCGAGGGCGGCCCGTCGAAGAACTTCACCAGGGTCAAGTCCCTCATGCACAGTGAGCCCGCCCTCTGGCAGTCCCTGGTCGAGCGGCTCACCGACATGGCGCTGGCCTCACTGCGGTCACAGCTCGACGCCGGGGCCTCGGCCGTCCAGGTCTTCGACAGCTGGGCGGGCATCCTCACCCCGAAGCACTACGAGGAGCTCGTCCTGCCGGCCACCCGCCGTCTCTTCGCCGACCTCGAGGCGACCCACCCGGGCACGCCCACCATCCTCTTCGGGGTAGGTACGGGCGAGCTCCTCCCCCTCATGGCCACGGCCGGCACCTCCGTCGTGGGCATCGACTGGCGGGTGCCGCTCGACGAGGCCCGACGCCGGGTTGGACCGGGCACCGCGGTCCAGGGCAACCTCGACCCGGCCATGTGCCTCGGAAGTTGGGACGTGGCCGCCGCCGAGACCCGGGAGGTCCTGACACGGGCCGGCACCGCGCCCGGGCACGTCTTCAACCTCGGACACGGCGTCCTGCCCGAGACCGACCCCGGCATCCTCGAACAGGTGGCCGCGCTCGTCCACGCCGAGGGTCGCGCCGGCGTGGAGGGGGTGTCGTGACGATCGGCGTCCTGGTGATGGCCCACGGCACCCCGGCCACTCCGGAGGAGATCGAGGCCTTCTACACCCGCATCCGCCGCGGTCGGCCCCCGACACCCGAGCTCCTCGACGAGCTCACCGGACGTTACGAGGCCATCGGCGGCACGTCCCCCCTGACGACGCGCACCCGGGCGCAGGTCGACGGACTGGCCGCCGCGCTGGAGACGGCTTCCCCCGGCCGCTTCGTGGTCCGCCTGGGGACCAAGTACGTCGAGCCGACCATCGAGGAGGCCGTGGCCGACCTGGCGGCCGAGGGCGTGGACCGGATCGTCGGCGTCGTACTGACGCCCCACCAGTCGACGATGGGCTCCGGCGAGTACTTCACCCGCGCCGAGGCGGCGGCGGCCTCGATCGAGCCACCGCTCGGCGTGGCCGTCGTGCCGTCATGGCACCGGGTCGAGGGCTTCGCCGAGCTCCTGGCCACCCGCACGCGGGCCGCACTCGACGGTCTCGACCCGGTGGCCCGCGCGACGACGGCGGTGTTCTTCACCGCCCACAGCCTGCCCCTGCGGGTCGTGGCCATGGGCGACACCTATCCCGACCAGGTGACCGAGTCCGGGGTCGACGTGGCGACGCGGCTCGAACTCGACGCAGATCCCACCGTCACCTGGGGTACGGCGTGGCAGAGCGCCGGTCGCACGGCCGACCCGTGGATCGGACCCGACCTCCTCCTCGAGATGGACCGGGTGGCGGCCGAGGGTGCCACCGCGGTGGTGGTGTGCCCGGTCGGCTTCGTGTCCGACCATCTCGAGGTCCTCTACGACCTCGACATCGAGGCCCAGGAACGGGCCGACGCCCTCGGGATCGCCTTCGCCCGGACCACGTCGCTCAACGACGACCCGGTATTCCTGGCGATGCTGGCCGACGTCGTCCGCGGCGCAGCCGACGCAGACGCAGACCCCACGATGGAGCGGTCGTGAGCGGTACCGCGGTACCGGACAGGCCGGTGGTGGCGGTGGTCGGCGGGGGGATGGCCGGCCTGTCGGCGGCGTGGGAGCTCGTCGCCGACCGGGAGGACGGTGTCGTGCCCCGGGTCGTGGTGCTCGAGGCCGGCGCCCGTGCGGGCGGCAAGGTCCGCTCCACCGAATTCTGCGGTCGGACCGTCGACGTCGCTGCGGACGCGTTCCTGGCCCGACGGCCCGAGGCGACCCGGTTGTGCGACGAACTCGGCCTGACCGGTGCGCTGGTCGCTCCCGGCGCTTCGGGCGCCTCGCTTTGGGTGCGGGGGAGGCTGCGCATGATGCCCGACGGGGTGAACCTCGGTGTGCCGACCAGGGCATGGCCGATGATCCGCTCCGGCATCCTCAGCCCCCGGGGACTCGCCCGGGCCGGCCTCGACCTCGTGGCACCCCACCGCGGTGACCCGCGGGCGACCGCGGACCGGTCGGTGGGCGACATCGTCGGATCACGCCTCGGCCACCAGGTCGTCGAGCGTCTGGTCGACCCCCTGGTGGGTGGCATCCACGCCGGGGGCGTCGACGACCTGAGTGCCGAGTCCACCTTCCCGCCGCTCCTGGCCGCCGACCGCCAGTCCGGTAGCCTCATCCGGGCGCTCCGCCGGCCGCCGACACCCGGACAGACCCCGCCGGCGGCAGCACCGCCGCCGGGTGCGACGCCACCGCCCGTGTTCTGGTCGCTCGACGGCGGCAACGCCCGCCTGCCCGCCGAGCTGGCCACCGCACTGGCCACCCGGGGCGTCGCCGTCCACACGGGGGTGGCCGTCGAGTCGATGGACCGCGTGGCCGACGGAACGGGACCGTCCTGGCGTCTGACCCTGGCCGGCGACGTCGCCCGTGTGACCGACGGCGGAGGCGCGTCGGACACCGTCCGCACCTTGGACGTCGACGCCGTGGTGCTCGCCGTGCCCGCCGGACAGGCCGCTGGGCTGCTGGGTGACCACGCCCCGTTGGCCTCGTCCCTCCTGTCCGACGTCGAGCTCTCGTCGGTGACCGTGATCACCCTGTCCCTGCCGGCCGGCGCGATCCGCAGCGCGCTCGTGGGCACGGGGTTCCTCGTTCCCCGCACCTCGACGGTCGGCGGCCGCATGCCCCTGATCACCGGGTGCACCTACCTCAGTCGCAAGTGGCCCGGCCTGGCCCGGCCGGAGGACGAGCTGATCCGACTGTCGGTCGGGCGGCTCGGCGACGATCGCCCCGACGCGCTCGACGACGACGAGCTGACCGCGGCCGTCGTTGCCGAGTTGTCGGCCGTCCTCGACGTCGCCGCGCCGCCACGCGAGTCGATCGTCACCCGGTGGCACGGGGCGTTCCCCCAGTACAAGGTCGGGCATCTCACCCGGACGTCGACCATCGAGCAGGCGGTGGCCAAGCTGCCGGCGGTGGCGGTGGCCGGGAGCGCGTACCGCGGGGTGGGGATCCCGGCGGTGGTCGGCAGTGGCCGCACGGCGGCCCGTGCCGTACTGCGGTCGCTCGACGGAGCCGCACCGGCCCGCACCGGTCGATGACCACGGGGCCGGAGGGCATCCCGACCCTCGCCCTGCCACCACCACCGGGAACCCCACCGCAGCCGACCCCTGCGGACGACG